>Ga0208629_100010_pt1 | contig 298145 bp, 251 predicted proteins | sample LakWasMet19_HOW5_2_FD_183865 | JGI IMG/M metagenome (GOLD analysis project Ga0208629, IMG submission 183865) | Freshwater sediment methanotrophic microbial communities from Lake Washington under simulated oxygen tension - Sediment Metagenome... | ecosystem: Environmental > Aquatic > Freshwater... | reverse complement strand
TGCTTTTTTTGGAGCTGCTTTTTTAGCTGCTTTTTTTGGAGCTGCTTTTTTAGCTACTTTTTTAGGAGCTGCTTTTTTAGCTACTTTTTTAGGAGCTGCTTTCTTAGCTGCTTTTTTAGGAGCTGCTTTCTTAGCTGCTTTTTTAGGAGCCGCTTTCTTAGCTGCAGCTGGTTTTTTTGCAGCAGCTTTTTTCTTAGCTGGTGCTTTTTTTGCTTTTTCCATGTTTTTTGTTTTAAAGTTTAAAAATTAATTTTTGGTTTTTTGATGATTTATCTTTTACTTGTCGATGTCGCATCGATAATATTATGAATCGATCGTCCGAAGATTTTCTACTCACAATTTAAATTTTGTCAAAGAACCTATTGTTGAAAATGTGTTGAAATGTTTTTTTTGATTCAACTCAAATTCTTTTACAAATTTAAAATTATTTATTTAAAAAATAAACTTTAAAAAAAAGTTATCAACATGCCAACATTCGACATCGTCAGCAAGGTAGATTTACAACTACTCGACAACGCAATTAACAACGCAAAAAAAGAAATTTTAAATCGTTATGATTTCAATGGATCGAAGACAGAAATTGAGTACGATAAAAAATTAAATCAAATACTCATACTTACGGAAAACGAGATGCGCATTAGGTCTATAGAGGATGCCATCATTTCTAGATCGATGAAACAGAACATCGATCCGAAGTGCTTTGATTTCGGAAAAGAACATGCAGCATCAGGAAATATGGTTCGCAAAGAAGTGAAAATTAAAGAAGGAATTGACAAGGAATTAGCGAAGCAAATAGTTAAAAAAATAAAAGACTCAAAGCTCAAAGTTGAGGCTCAAATTCAAAATGATCAGCTTAGAGTGACCGGAAAAAAGATAGATGACCTTCAATCGGTGATACAATTATTGCGTGCAGAAACTTTCGATCAAGCATTACAATTCATCAATATGCGATCGTAATTTTTTATAATCCTATGCTAAATCCAACTCGAATTGTTGGGTTTGCATATGGAGTATATGGTGTTTCTGTTAAGTTGTACAAAAGCATAATATCGAACATCGTATTATCAGAAGAATATTGTCGATATCCTCCTCCAACAAACATACTCCCTATTGTTCTCTGCCTTGTACCATCAGGGTTTCCGAGTGAATTATATGTTACGTAATCTATATTCAAGGATTCATATTCGGAATGTAAAATCAGAAAATCGTTCAACTGAAATGTTCCAAACAACTTTGCTCCGTAATTATTGAACTTCACATCGAATATCGAAGTTCTATATCTATAGTATTGATAAATTACTCCAGTACCTAAGGTAAATCGCTCTGTAATTCTATATCCAATGTTTGGCGATAATGCAATTGCTGTTTCTACCGAACCTAAACTCGCTCCAAAATTTCCGCCTACTAAAACTCTATCCCAAGAGAATCCTTTCTGCGCATTTGATTGCGTAGTACAGAAGAAACATATGAGGAGGATGATAATTGTTTTTTTCATTGACTTATTATTATTCGTTCGCTGGAGTGTCCTCACTCCAGCTTTTTTATTTGTCGGAGTGAGGACACTCCGACGAACTGTGCACAATCAAATATAAATAAAAAACGGCATGTTCATTTCTGAAACACACCGTTCACCTAACCTAACCTAACCTAAACTATACTTATTATGAGATTTTAATTTCTTTGACACTTGGTAACGTTTCTTTCAATTTCATGATAGTAACGTATAAAATACCGTCTTTGTATTCTGCTTTTACATTTTCTTGATCTGCATTTTCTGGTAAATTAAATGCTCTCTTAAATGAATGAAATGTAAATTCTTTTCTAGTGTACTTTGTTCCTTCTTGAATACTCTCTGCTTTCTTTTCTGTTGAAATTGTTAATACATCTTTTTCAATTTTGATATTAAACGATTCCTTACTCAAACCCGGTGCAGCTAATTCAATTTGAAAATGATCTGTATTCTCTAACACATTCACCGCTGGAACTACTGATGTAGAATCGTACGCTTTTGCATTAAAGAAATCTTGGTAAATTGGATTAAACATTTTATCCAACATACTATTTGTGAATTGTCCGTTGTTTTTGAATTTTACGAATGTCATATTTTGTTCTCCTTTTTAATTAATTGTTATTTGGCATATCACTATCAATAGAAATACCAAGGCAAAAAATCAAAGAAAAACTAGACAATTTGTCGTTTATCTTTAAAAACAACTGAAATTTTAGCAGGAAATTGCAGGATTTAGAATATTTTACCCGGATTTAAGATTCCATTTGGGTCGAATACATTTTTGATACCTCGCATTAATTGCAAGTTCATATCGGAATATTTAATCGACATGTATTCTTTTTGAACGTAACCAATTCCATGTTCTCCGGAAATTGTTCCGTTTAAATAGGCTGTTAATTGAAAGATTTCTTTAATACCATCTTTCAGTTTATTATTCCAATCATCATCACTCATACCCGCTTTAATAATGTTGATATGAAGATTACCATCTCCCGCATGTCCGTAACAAACAGATTGAAATCCATACTTAGTTCCAATCTCTTTAACACCTGCTAATAATTTTGCAAGCTCAGCACGAGGTACAACAGTATCTTCTTCTTTGTATACAGAATGAGCTTTTACAGAATGTGCCATATTTCTACGCATCTTCCACCACTCTTCTTTTTGAGCAGATGAGTCTGCGAATAATACTTCTTCTACTTTATGTTGATATAATACTTCTGTGATGGCTTCACAGTCTTTATACATACTATCCAAATCATTTCCATCAACCTCTATTAATAAATACGCTTTAATATTTTCTTTTTGATCGAAATGCATATGTTCATGTGCTACTACCCAATCTACTCCATCTTTCTCCATAAATTCTAAAGCAGAAGGATTTTGACCAGCTCTAAATATTGATGATACAGCATCACAAGCTTTTTCAGATTCATAAAATGACGCCAGTAAAAGTAAATTATGCTTCGGTGCAGGAATTAATTTGAATACGATTTTAGTAATAACACCAAGTGTTCCTTCAGAACCAATCATGAGTTGAGTTAAGTTATATCCGGATGCATATTTTAAAGTATTTGCGCCTGTCCAGATAATTTCACCATTAGGTAAAACCATTTCAATATTCAACACATAATCTCTTACTGTACCATATTTAACAGCTCTTGGGCCACCCGACGATTCTGCTAAATTTCCACCCAACATACAAGAACCCTTGCTCGAAGGATCAACAGGATACATCAAATCGTGTTCTGCAATAGCATCCATAAATACTTGCGTAATAACACCAGGCTCTACTGTTGCTTGTAAATTTCGAGTATCTACTTCAATAATTCTATTGAACTTTTCCATACTCAAAATAATTCCGCCCTCTACTGCTAAAGCACCACCACTTAAACCTGTTCCACCAGCTCTAGGAGTAACCGGAATATGATGTTCGTTGCAATATTTCAATATTGTAGAAACCTCATTCGTATTCGCTGGAATCAATACTAACTCTGGAATGAAAATATAATCTTCCGTTTCATCATGCGAATATTCCAACATATCTTCCTCCGCAAAAAGAACTTGCTCTTTGTTGAAGATCGATTGAAAAAAAGATAGATGCGTATTGTTGACTTTTTGAAATTCCATTTTTTACTTGTTACTTATATGTATTATGTACTTTGTACAATGTACTATGTACTAAGTACAATTAATTATGAATTATGAATTATACTCACTACCCATTACTCATTACTCACTACTCATTACTCACTACTCATTACCCACTACTCACTACTCCGAAAGGATACTTTCGCAGCCCCCACCATCCCCTCTATCGGTACATGTTTTTTAGTTAGCGTTACTTCTGTAGAGTGAATATTATTGCTTAATTTTTTTATATTATCGTGAATAGATTTAACTACTGTTTCTAATAATTTTCGAGGAACAGACATTTCTTCTTTCGCAATTTTATAGAGCGTTTCATAATTAACAGTAGCACTTAAGTCGTCATTCAAATTTTCTTGAATCTTATCTGAAATTTCTACAACAATATCCACTAGAAAAGTGTTACCAATTAGATTTTCTTCCTGATAAAATCCATGATAGGAATGAAATTCTATATTATTTAAAGAGATTGTATACATTATTAAGCCCTTTTGAGTTTTTTATTACCTTTGCCTCAACAAACAAATATATATAATAGCAATGGCTAAAACAGATCTTTTTGAAGCTCCAGATTATTATTTACTCGACGAGTTATTAACAGAAGAACATAAATTAGTTCGCAACTCTGTACGTGATTGGGTAAAGAAAGAAGTAAGTCCTATTATCGAAGATTATGCACAACGTGCAGAATTCCCTAAACACCTAGTTAAAGGTTTAGGAGAGATTGGTGCATTCGGACCAACAATTCCTGCGGAATATGGTGGCGGCGGATTAGACTATATTTCTTATGGATTAATTATGCAAGAAGTAGAGCGTGGCGATTCAGGTATTCGTTCAACAGCATCTGTACAAGGTTCATTAGTAATGTGGCCTATCTATGCTTACGGTTCTGAAGAGCAACGCAGAAAATATTTACCAAAATTAGCTACAGGTGAATTTATGGGATGTTTCGGTTTAACTGAACCCAACCATGGATCTAATCCTGCAGGTATGCTTACGAACTATAAAGAAGATGGCGACCATGTAATTTTGAATGGTGCAAAAATGTGGATCTCTAATGCTCCATTCGCTGATATTGCAGTAGTTTGGGCTAAGAACGAAGCAGGTAAAATTAAAGGGATTATAGTTGAACGTGGAATGGAAGGTTTTTCTACTCCAGAAACACACAACAAATGGTCGTTACGTGCATCAGCAACGGGTGAATTAGTATTTGATAATGTTCGTGTTCCAAAAGAAAATATTCTTCCAAATGTAGAAGGATTAAAAGGACCATTAGGTTGTTTAAATCAGGCTCGTTATGGAATCGCTTGGGGTGCTATGGGTGCAGCAATGGATTGCTATGATACCGCTCTTCGTTATTCGAAAGAACGTGTTCAATTTGATCGCCCAATTGGTGGTTTCCAATTACAACAAAAGAAATTAGCAGAGATGATTACCGACATCACAAAAGGTCAATTATTGAACTGGAGATTAGGTGTATTAAAATCTGAAGATAGAGCTACTGCTGCTCAAATTTCAATGGCAAAACGTAACTCTGTAGAAGTTGCTTTAAATACAGCTCGCGAAGCTCGTCAGATGCTAGGTGGTATGGGTATTACAGGTGAATATCCGATTATGCGCCACATGATGAACTTAGAATCAGTAGTTACTTACGAAGGAACTCATGATATCCACTTGTTAATTACCGGTATGGATGTTACAGGGTTTAATGCGTTTAAATAATATGTTAATTTGTTAATACGTTAATTTGTTAATGATTCATTTCATTAATAAGTTAACGTATTAATAAAAGATATTTCGATATTCTATTTTCTATTATCGATTTCCATTAACGGATTAATTATCGGTATTCCGATTTACTATTATCGAATTTCTATTTTCTATTTTCTTTTTCCCATTAACATATTAACAAATTAACAAATTAACTTATTAACACCGATGTCATTGCTAACGAACCATAAACCTCTTGGTCGTTGAAGAAAGTGACTTTCTCTTTTTCGTTTTTCAAGGCTAAAATATACAATAGCGGTAAGTAGTGTTCCGGACTAGGAATAGACAATTGAATTTCCTTACCTAACTTCGAATAATTAATCAAAGATTTATGATCGTTATTAGTGATTAAATTTTTGAATGTATCGTTTGCTTTAACTGCCCAATCATATCCCCCATTGGCATTTCTCCAGTCCATAATTCCTAAATTATGAACCATGTTTCCGCTTCCAATAATCATTACCCCTTTCTTTCTTAAGGCTTGTAATTGCTGACCAAGTTCATAATGATAAGCTGGATCTTTTCTGTAATCTAAACTCAATTGAATAATAGGCACATCTGCTTTAGGGTACATATGCATAATAACCGACCAACATCCATGATCTAATCCCCATTCATGATCCATACCAACGGTAGTCATGGTAATTGCTTTCTTTGTTTCTTCAGCAATTTCAACAGACCCAGGAGCTGGATATTCTACTGCAAACAACTCTTTCGGGAATCCACCAAAATCGTGAATCGTTTTTGGCTTCGGCATTGCAGTTACAAAAGTTCCGGGAGTTTCCCAATGCGCGCTAACGCAAACAATCGCATTAGGCTTCGGTAAGTTCTGCCCTAATTTTCTCCACTCTCTCGAGAAGGCATTATCTTCAATAGCATTCATCGGACTACCATGTCCGAGAAATAAAACAGGCATTAATGGAGAAGGCTCGAAGCTCTGCGATATTTTGGATAATTCTTTTAAAGTCATAGCACTTGCTGCAAATGGTAAAAGTAAAAGGGATTGTATGAATTTAAGTCTATTCATAATTGGTAGCTGGTAACTGGTAACTGGTAACTGGTAACTGGTAACTGGTAACTGGTATTTATATGTTTAAACATTCAAATATAGCAATTGTTTTAATATTATATCAGAAATGAATATATTGTTAAACGATGAATATTAAATAAAATTTACAAATACAAATTTATAAATGAAGCAATTAAATAAAATATTTGATCTAATTATAAATGAAAATGCAATATTATGGTTGGGTTCTGGATGCTCGAAAATAGCCGGATATCCTAATGTAAGTGAATTAATAGAAGAAATAATAAGTTCGTTGGAACAAGATGAAAAAAATGAAATCATTAATAACTTTGACAAAAGCAATCTACAAATAATTTCAGAAGAGTATATAAATAGATATAGAAATAGGAAAATATTGCTTGATATAATAATAAAAAACTATTCTAAAAAAGTTAATTTAAATTTAAAATATCATAAAATTCTTACTCTAGTACCACAAATTAAAACAATAATCTCAACAAACTACGATACAATCTTAGAGGAAATATATAAAGATAAATGTGTAGTAATTAGGAATAATAAAGATATAAATAAACTTAATGAATATAACAAAACTGAAATATTTAAAATTCACGGTGATGTTATAAATCCTGAAAGTATAGTTATATCTGATTCCGACTATATAAAATTTGTAAAAAATGAATTGGATAATATTTTTTTAAATATTATAAAAGAAAGAATTGCAAAAAAAACAATAATATTTATTGGCTACAGCCTAAATGACTTCAACATTAAATTGATAATTGATAGATTGCAATTAGGAAATAAAAAACACTATTTTCTTTCACCTGATATTAATGAGAAAGTTAAACCAAATAAAAAATATAAGTTAATAGAAATAAAATCAAATTTTGAAACCTTTACTGAGTTATTATTAAAATATATACAAGATAATATCTTTAATAATACAGCTTCTATTAGTAATTCAAATTCATTTTCAGAATTTCTAAATACACATAATATTTCTCCACAACTAATTGGAGAAAACAATAATATCAGATTAACAGGATTAAAGTTTAATGAAAAACCTAAATTTGATCTTATATCTAACAACCAGATAATATTAAATAAAATTGAATCTTTTATGAATGGTGATTATCCTGAACTCGTTATTAAAAAAAACGAGGATTTTAATTTTAAAATTAATGATATTAGCATACATAAAAAACATACAAATTTAGATTTACGTATTATAAAAAAACCAAATTTAATCACTCAATTAGATATATATTCAAATGGTAAGTTATTAATAAAGAATGTGGATTGTGCACTTTTTAAATTTACAGAAAACATTAAAGTAGAATTCAGAATAAAATCTCTGATTGTTAGTATTGTTAAAAATATTAATGATATAAATAAATATAATTTCAATTTTAAATTAGACTCAAATTGTCTATCTATTGCAGATGAAAAAGACACATATAAAATCCTCAAGAAAATAATAGGCAATGAAGATTTAGATATTCATATACTTAATTATAGCGTGATTAAAATTAAGGCAATGAATGATCATAAAATTCAAAAAGAATGCGATAATTATATAAATTATCTTAAAAACTTAGAATTAATAGAAGAATATTTTAACACAAAAGTAAATATTAATAATCGAGAAGAAATAAATAATTTAAACTACAATAATTTAATTAAAATCATTGATATTATAAATAATAATAATATCAATATACATATGAATGAAAATTGGGAAGCAAAATTAGACGAAACTACTTCCAATAAAAATATTCACACATTAAAGAAAGAGATTACAAATCAACATTCAATTAAAATAAAATCTGCACTAAATAATACTATCAAAATACATGACACATCGATTAAAATATCAGGTAGTTATAGTTTAATAATATTAGACCCTATTTACAATTTCAATAAAATTGAAAAAAAGAAAATAATAATAAAAAGTAAAAGCAAACAAGCTAATGTTGATTTTTCCGAAACTAAAATTCAAATTATATAGTTTTAAAAGGATTATAATTTAATATTATGTTTTAAAATAAAACATGGATTATGTTCCCTCAAATTATACCCCGACCGCATTACTTCTCCATACGCGCCTGCGCTTCGTATAGCGATGTAATCTCCGCGTTTGGTTATAGGTAGTTCAACAGCTTTGCCGAAGCAATCTGATGACTCGCAAATCGGTCCGACTACATCGTACTTTTTCTTTTGAGACAAATCGGTGTTCGATAGATTTTCGATTTTATGATAGGCTTGATACAGTGCTGGGCGAAGTAACTCCGTCATGCCGGCATCTAAAATTGCGAAATTAGTTTGTAAGCCTTCTTTGATGTAAAGCACTTTAGATATAAGGGTTCCCGACTGCGCAACTAATGCTCTGCCTAATTCGAAATGAACTTCTTGATGAGATTTAACCGTTAAGAATTGATGAAATAATTTGAAATAAGCATGAAAATCTGGAATTGCATTCTCATCAGGATTTACATAATCAATCCCTAATCCACCACCAACATTGATTATTTGAATAGCAATATTTCTTTCTTCAAACCAAGTCACAAACTCATTCACTTTTAAGCAAAGGCTTTTAAACACTGATAGATCGGTAATCTGCGATCCGATATGAAAATGTAAACCGATCAGTTTAATATGCTCGCAAGATTTTACAAGTTGAATAACATCTTCTAATTCCCAGTGATTTATTCCGAACTTATTTTCTTCTAAACCTGTGGTGATATAATGATGTGTATGTGCATTAACATTCGGGTTGATACGTAAAGCGATAGCTGCAGTTTTGTGTTGTATACCGGCGAGCTCGTTCAATACTTCTAATTCTTGTTTAGATTCTACATTGAAACAAAAAATATCTGTTTGTAATGCTGCATTAATTTCGGCATCCGACTTCCCTACTCCAGCGAATACAATTTTGCTGTTCGGGAATCCATTTTCTTTAGCACGTAAAACTTCATTCCCCGAAACACAATCTGCTCCAAAGCCAGCATTTACAATGCTTTTCAGAATTTCAGGATTTGCATTTGCTTTCAGTGCGTAATGCACATGAAACTTATATTGCTCCGCTTCATTTTTACAAGACTGAACAGTGCGCTCTAATAAATCCAGATTATAATAATAAAATGGAGTGGTATGATTGGTGATTTGCGTAAGCTCCATATTATTCGAATAATCCTTTGTGTAATGATTTTAATGCATCGTTTTTAACATCCGTATTTACTAATAATGAAATGTTGTTCGAAGATCCTCCATAAGATATCATTCGAATAGGAATAGATTTTAAGGAATCCATTACTTTCGCTGCATAGCCCGATTTACTCGCTAAGAAATCTCCAACGATACAAATAATGCTTTGGTTGGTATCTACTTCAACAGTACCGAAATCATTTAGCTCCTTAATAATTTCATCTAGGTATTGATTATCATCAATAGTTAATGAAACTGCAACCTCAGAAGTAGTAATCATATCTATCGGAGTTTTATAGCGTTCGAACACTTCGAAAACACGTCGTAAAAAACCATAGGCTAAAAGCATTCGAGAAGATTGAATTTTCAGTGCTGTGATACCATCTTTCGCTGCAATAGATTTTATCCCTGCCTCTGAAGTTATTGATGATATTAGTGTTCCCGGAGCATTAGGCTCCATCGTATTTAATAAACGAACAGGGATATTATATTTTTGAGCAGGAAAAACGCTTTGTGGATGTAATATTTTAGCTCCAAAATAAGCTAACTCCGCAGCCTCATTAAAACTTAAATTTCGAATAGGTTTTGTACCAGAAACAATACGTGGATCATTGTTGTGCATCCCATCAATGTCTGTCCAGATTTGAACTTCTTCCGCTGAAATTGCAGCACCAATTAAAGAAGCTGTATAATCGCTCCCTCCTCTTTTTAAATTATCAACTTCGCCGAAATTATTTCTACAAATATATCCTTGAGTAATAAAAATATTGATGTCGGGATTTGCATTTAAAAGTGGAGTTAAATGCGCTGTAGTATAAGGTATATTAGGCTCCGAGTACTCATCTAATCGCATAAAATCCAATGCAGGAAGAAGAATGTTTTTAATACCAATTTGCTCTAAATAATATGAATATAGCGCTGTAGAAATCAACTCTCCTTTCGATAAAATTATTCGCTCTTCATACACCGTAAATAAATCTTGTGTAAAAGCACGAATAGAATTGAAATGTTCTGTAATTAATATACTAGCCTTCTTTAAAAAAGCAGGCTCTGGAAAAAGGTCTTTAATAAAATCGATATACTTCTCTTCTAAAATATCGATGAGTGCATTTGCTTCTTCGTGTTTCTTTTCATAAAGAGCATTTGCAATATTTACTAATTGATTTGTAGTTCCCGACACTGCCGAAAGCACTACAATCTGACGTTGTTGGGGATTAATAATATCCAACAACTTACGCATACGGTCTGGACTTCCTACTGAAGTACCCCCAAATTTCAAGACTCTCATTGCTTTTTCTATATAATGGTGCAAATTTAGACATTTACTCTTGAAATCAGCACTATTTTAGAGCAATTTTCCTTCTTATTGACTAATTGACACTTGACTAATTGACACTTGACTAATTGACACTTGACTAATTGATATATCATATAATCGAGTAGTCAAATAATCAAGTATCAAGTATCAAGTATCAAGCAATCAATCCCGATAGCTATCGGGATCAAGAAGTCCAGCAGTCCAATAGTCCAGCAGTCCAGTAATCCAGTAGTCCAGTAATCCAGTGGTCCAATAGTCCAATAGCCCAGTAATCCAATTAACCAATAGTCCAATAGTCAAGTAATCCAATAAACCAATAGTCCAGCAGTCCAATAATCCAGTATCAAAACCCCGCTTCTTTTGCTGCTTTTAGAATAGCGTCTGCGATGTTTGAGTTTCCTACGATGATTGAGCGGCCGTGGATATAATCGTTTCCGCCATTGAAGTCGATGCAAGTGCCTCCTGCTTCTTGTACAAGCAAGGCTCCACCGGCAACGTCCCAAGCGTTTAGGTTGTACTCAAAATAACCATCGAATCGTCCGCAAGCTACATAAGCTAAATCTACTGCTGCACTGCCTAAGCGACGAAGTCCGTGAGTTTCTCTCATTAAATTACTAAAGAGATTCATGTATTGTGGAAGTAAATCGAAGTTATAATATGGGAATCCGGTAGCTAATAGGGTATCGTTTAAATGTTCCGTTTTTGTACAATGAATTTGTTTGCCGTTTAGAAATGCTCCATTGTTTTTAGAAGCCGAAAACATTTCATCTTTATTAATTTCATACACCACTCCTACTACAATTTCATTATTGTATTCTAGTCCGATACTGATGGCAAAAATAGGTAAGCTATGAATGAAATTAGTAGTTCCATCTAATGGATCGATTATCCAGGTGTATTCCTTTTGATCTGTGCGAATGGTATTCTCTTCTGTTAGAAAACCTGCTTCTGGAAGAATCTTTTGCAAGCCTTCTACCAATAGCTTCTCAGCAGTTTTATCAACATAAGAAACTAAATCGTTTTTCCCTTTGTACTCTACTTTACCTAACTCAAAAGCTTTTGATTGCTCTGCAATATATTCTCCAGTTGTTTTACAAACTTCTTCTACTTGTTTAGCAATCTGTTTTAAGTCCATTAGTTCGGTAGTTTTATTTTAAAGGTAAATACTTTGTGTAATCTATAACTCAACATGGCGATGGTTCCTACGGCTATTAAACGCGCTAGGGTTGGCCAAACAGCAAATACATCTACCAATAATTTCATCATAAAATAATTACCTACAAAGGTGATGATTGCTACTAATACATATCGAAGGAATTGTTCTCTTCCTCTGATATTAGATTCGTTGAATACGAAATATTTTGTGATTAAAAAGTTCGTGATTAAGCCTAATGTAAACGACATACATAAGGAAACGATATGCGCACCAACTTGCATATGTCCGATAAATAGATTCTCTTTCTTCAATATATAATTAAACATGATGAAAAAAGAAACCACATCTACTCCAGTAGCAGTACCACCAGAAATAATATATCGAACGCCTTTATGTTCCATCGCTTTTCGAGAAGCTGAATGTAAACGTTGACGAATATGTTTACGATGTGTTAAATGCTTACCCTCGGATTCCATTTTTTTGAGCGTTTTTGTACGATAAATAAATACCAATTAATCCTAACAACATCAAAATTGAAGAAATTAATTCGGCTTGGGTAAATGCTTTTCCGAAGATATGATAAAGTGTGTTAACTCTAATCTTTTCAATAAAAAATCTCTCCATTCCATTTAGGAATAAATAAACAGAGAACATCATTCCTGTAATGTTTATTCTTTTTCTGATACTCCAAAGGAAAGCAAAAATTAACAATGCCATTACAGCTTCATATAAAGGCGTTGGGAATACTGGCAATGGCAATTCTGCACAATGGCGACCAACACAACCTGGAATTTGTACTCCTTCTCCTAATACGTTATGAGGATATTTGAATGACCATGCCCAATCTGGAAGGAATGATAAACTTGATGGTTTAGGCATTGTGTTTACTATACCCCAATCGCCATCTCCTGATAATTGGCATCCAATTCTACCAATACCATAAGCTAACATTAAGCCTGGTGCAGCTGCATCGATTAAATGAATAAATGGAATTTTATTTTTTCTTGCGTAATAGTAAACTGCGCCTAATCCGACAATTAATCCGCCGTAGAATGTTAATCCTGAAAATGAAAGTAATGCATCAATAGGATCTTTCACAAATGAATCCCAATTCTCTAAATTATGAAATAGTTTAGCACCAATTAATCCAGCTACGGCAGCAATAATAATAATTGTACCCATTAAGTCGTGTGGGTAAACTTCGTATTCTTTGGTTAATGGTTTAGGTAATTTCGTTTTTTCTTTTTCATAATAAGCATAATAACCCATTGCCAATGCACCAATAATTCCAGCTAAGAAATTCCCATTAAAAGAAAACACTAATGCCGGTGGATTTTGAGTGAATAAGGTATAGTTACTTGCTATGAATACAAGTTTAAATCCAAGTAAAAAACCAAATATTGCATTCGTAATAATTTCATTCCTAGTAGCTGGCAAGCCTTCTACAAAAGATCTTTTAGTCGGTGTGAAATATCCTAATTCCTTTTTCCTTTTCAGCTCAGCTACAATTACATAATGCCCAATGATAAAAGCAATCGCAACCATAAACCCAAACATCTGTATAGGCAAGGGTAAATTAATTCCGAAAATATATTTGAGTAAGTCTGATAGGGTCGCGAACATTTTTTCTAGTAGTGAGTAGTGAGTAATGAGTAGTGAGTTAGATATTAGATGTTAGATATTAGATTCTATAAGTTATAATTCATAATTCATAATTCATAATTCATAATTCATAATTCATAATTCATAATTCATAATTCATAATTCATAATTCATAATTACATTAACAAGTTAGCACTCGAGGTTTCTTCAATATTAACATCTCCATCCTCTGCGATATCTACCAATCTAATATCCTTCAATTCGTTTACAAGGATAGGATCGTATTTTGCTTTTACTTTTACATAATTACGTGTGAAGCCATGCATATAACCATCTTTACTATCTGCTTCGAATAATACCGTAGCATCTTTTCCTAATTGTTGTTCGTAGAAAAATCTTCTTTTCTTTTCAGAAAGAATCGTAAGCATCTTATTTCGTTCTGCACGATGTGAACCTGGCACACTTCCTTCCATCTCTATAGCCAATGTGTTTTCTCGTTCTGAATAAGTAAACACATGAAGATATGAAATATCCATATCGTTAATGAAATTATAGGTATCGATAAAGTCTTCTCGAGTTTCGCCCGGGAAGCCTACAATAACATCTACTCCGATGCAAGCATCAGGCATAATAGATTTAATTTTTGCTACTCTATCGCTGTATAATTCTCGCTTATAACGACGACGCATTAAAGCAAGTATTTTATTAGAACCAGATTGTAATGGAATATGGAAATGCGGAACGAATCGTTTTGAAGTAGCTACAAATTCAATAATCTCATCGCTTAATAGATTTGGTTCTATAGATGATATTCTGAATCGGTCTATGCCTTCAACCTCGTCTAAAGCTTTCACTAAATCGAAGAAATTGTACTTTCCTTTTTCTCCGAAATCGCCAATATTTACACCTGTCAACACAATCTCTTTTGTACCTGTTAAGGCTATTTGCTTAGCATTTTCAACCACATTCTCGATGGTATCACTTCTACTCGCTCCTCTTGCTAATGGAATAGTACAGAATGTACATGAATAATCGCAGCCATCTTGAACTTTCAAAAAAGTACGTGTTCTATCTCCAAAAGAAAAACTAGAAACGAATGTATCTACTTGTTCTATTTCTGTTTGATAAACTTTTGCTTTGCCTTCCGACTTTTCTAGATTACCGATATAATCCATCAATTGAAATTTCTCCGAAGCACCTAACACAATATCCACTCCTGGTATTTCTGAAATCTCTTGAGGTTTTAATTGAGCATAACAGCCAATAATTGCTACATATGCATTGGGAGAATGCTTCAAAGCTTCTTTTACTACTTTTCGGCATTTCTTATCGGCATGATCGGTTACCGAACAGGTATTGATCACATATATATCGGCATTCTCGTGGAATTCTACCTTTTCATACCCATTATCGATGAATAACCTACCTATTGAAGAGGTTTCAGAATAGTTTAATTTGCATCCAAGGGTATAAAAAGCTACTTTTTTCATAAGAACCACAAAGGTACAAAAATGCCCTTAAAAGGCGAATTGCACAGAGAACTTAAGTCCAAATCTGTTAATAGAATAAGGGTTATTTACCCCATTATTTCTCTGCAATTGCTCGTATTGTGCCCTATAAGCAGCATCTACATAACTCAATCGGTATATAAAATCTATTCTGGCAATAGAGAATATATTAGTTATTCCGAAGCCTGCCTCCAAATATGGCTTGTTTGTTAGGGTGCTAAACGACTTAGCAATTACTGCACTTTGATTTTTAGTGGTCAGTGTCCCATACACTCCTCTGAAGGAAACCACTTCTCTAAATTTCAGCTTTCGAATTAAAGGAATTCTGTTGAAAATTAAGCCTTCGAAATTGTGCATATAATCTAGTGATACATATTCATCACTAATAAATTCATTATAGTTCATCAAATTAAATGTTGATGAAGCAAAAAATGGAGTTTGATTTCCTCTATGTACTTGTAGTAAGGTAAATGGGGCTGCAGAAAAAACCTTACCTGCGTTGAAGGTGTATCTAGAAAACCCTAAAAATCCTAAACGCATTCTGTGGTTTACTTTCACATTGAATCTGCTATAGTTCAAATCGGAATTGAATACATTTTTCACTCCAACTACATATTGTATGGTTAGCACAGGAATTCTAGGTGCGCTAACAATGTATCTTCTGTTGTTATCCAAAACTTGTAATTCATTCCATGCAAACCTAGCTTCTATTACGGCTTCAGAAGTTGTGTAATCTTTCTGTAATATCCCCGAATTAAATGCCGAATCTAAGGTAGTCGCATAAAAATGTTTATAATCTATATTCTGAAGTGTTACCCTTGTGGTTATCCCTTTTTTCAATTCTCTTTCTATCCAAACTCTATTCTCTATTTTTCTATTGAATAAAGCGAAACGTGTAATTTGTGAAGTGGTGGCATACAATGAACTTTGTTCATTACCGAAAGCCGGACTATCATCATAATTAAACGTTACACCCACTTGGTCTATATCATCTCTGCGTTGCACACCTATTTTAGTCCATAAATCTCTAGAAAGAATTTTTTCGAATTGAATATTATATTTAAATCGCTGATCTTTTAAACCGTAGGCTAAATATCCTCTCCAAATATATTTATCGCTAAAGGTGATATTCGTTTTTCCTCCTACTCTAAATTTATAACCTTCAATATTATTATACGTTAATAGATTTAAATACGGTCCGATTTCGAATTTACCATAAGTATAATGCCCTGAAACTATTGTATAGAATATGTTTACACCAGTTTTAACTCTTGGAATTCCTTTAATAGTATCAATCATATTGAATACATTCACATCGGTTTTCGTAAGCTTCTCATGCCTATATTTCTCCCAAAATAAACTGTCTTTTAGTAATGCATCTTTCGCTAATTTTATGGGCGACTGATAGAATTCTGCATCCATAGGTTGATTCACTTTTACATCACGAATAGAATTGTAAATTTTGGCAATCATCCCAATGGATTTTTTCGTTACATCAGCAAAATCTACTACTAACCTTGATTTTACAGCTAACCACCCTCCTGCTTCAGTAGGTTCTAGTTCTTGCTGAACTTGAACTTTCTCTAAGAAATTAATATTAGCCGTTTTTAGAATCTCTAAATTCACTTGTTTAATAGCCCAAGTGCTATCTGTAATCCATATATATCCGGTAAACAGTAGATCTTTGTTGTTCTTAGGTTTAACTTTAATTTGATAACATCTATACCCATTTAAATAGGTAGTATCTGTTAAATAGAAATCATAAAAGAACAATGCATTGTCGGATATAGGTGATTGAAACTCCTTGTTAAATACGAATAATTTATTTTGATTGAAATTATATTCCTCAAAAGAGTTACCTGTAAACTGAGAAGTTAACACCCCTTCTCTAAGCCCAACTGCATTGAGTTTCGAAGCTTTAATAATTTCCTTTTTACGTTTTACAGGTGAATTTGTAAAATACACATCTGAAATATTTTCAGAATAAAACATGGGTAAATTTGCCTTTGCTTCTTCACCGGCTGAAGCTTCTAAACTATCGAACAACGTAATTATCGGTTTAAGTATTTTTTTCTTCTTTACTCGATCCGATACATTATCTATATCAATTTGAATTTTCGCATAATTCTCGTACTGATAAGATGGAATATTTTGCTTGTTGTATTTCTCTCTATTTTTCTGAGCATCGCGAATGATTTGGATAGCTGGGTTTACACCAGCTTTCACCACCACCTCTTTTAATCCGAAGGAATTAGATTGCATTTGAAAATTGATGACTTGTGTTTGAGCATATTTCAGCTTTTTCACTTTAGGTTTATATCCTAAATAATCAACACGTAAAGAATCTACTCTTTGGGAAGTTTTAATACTGAAGTACCCATCAAAATCGGTACTAGTTCCTGTAGTAATACCAACAAATTTTACGTTCGCAAATGGAATTGCTTCGTTTGTAGCTTGGTCTGTAACTCTACCCCTAACATTAGTTTCTTGGGCAAGGGATATAGAAAAAGAAAAAACAATAAGGAGAAATAAGAAGCAAATTCGTTTTAACATAAGACTATCTACGCAAAACCATCTTAAAATGTTTTATACCTGCTTCTTCAAACATCGGGCCTGTTTCTGTAAATCCGTATTTAGCGTAAAGTCCCATAGCTGTTAATTGAGCATGCAAGTATAAATAAGTATGTTCTGATGGTATATCATCTATAACAGCTTGAAGTAATGCCGACCCTACTCCGCTTGATCTAAATTTTTCTAAAACTGCGAATCGTTCTAGCTTAACGCCATTTTCAGTTTTTCTCCATCTCGCAGTTCCTGCATACTCATCGCCAATTTTGGCAATAAAGTGTGTAGATATATCTTCAAATTCATATTCTTCACGCTCGTCAACCTTTTGTTCAATTACAAAAACTTGCTTACGAATATTAAATGCTTCATTTAATATAGAATTATCAGTAATTTTCTCAACAATAATACTCATGAATAAGGGTTAACTAATTTTAAACTGTCAAAAGAATTAATAAAAATATGCTTTTGTTTCCAAAAACAACGTTGTCATGAAAAAAATACCCGTTTTAATCTTATTACTTCTGTGTTTTAGCTATAATTCTTTCGCGCAAAAGAAGGCTTATACCATTAGTGGTTTTATACGCGAAAAAGGAAGTAAGGAGAACTTAATCAACACTACTGTTGTGATTCTCAACAATAATCAGGCTACCATGACTAATAATTATGGGTATTATACTATCAGTACAAACTTAGATAGTGTTAATTTACTGATTAGTATGGTTGGCTATCAGAAGCAAATATTCAAACTAAAATTAAAAGGCAATATAGATTTAGATGTCGACTTAGAATCGAGTAACAACATTAAAGAGGTGCTTGTTACTGATAAAAGAGAAGATAGAATTTCGAACCAACAACAGATGAGTGTGATGAGCATTCCTGTGGAGCAAATTCAAGAAATACCAGCTTTATTCGGAGAAAAAGATGTGTTAAAAGTATTACAGCTTTTACCCGGTGTACAAAAGGGTTCGGAAGGGAACTCTGGTTTATATGTTCGAGGTGGTGGCCCAGATCAGAATCTCATAATTCTCGACGATGCACCTGTTTACAATGCTTTCCATCTGTTCGGATTTTTCTCTTTGTTTAATGGTGAAGCCCTTAAAAGTGTTGAATTAACGAAAGGTGGCTTCCCTGCTCGTTATGGAGGCAGATTATCATCCGTATTAGATATGAATATGAAAGATGGTAATAAAGAGGAAATGAAGGGTTCGGTTGGTATTGGATTGATATCATCGAGATTTACCCTAGAGGGTCCGATTAAAAAGAATAAATCTTCTTTTCTAGTTTCAGCCAGAAGAACATATATCGATGCATTAATTTATCCATTCTTACCAGACGATGAAAAAGCTGGATATTATTTCTACGATTTAAATGCGAAAGTGAATTATGAAATCGATAGAAAAAATAAAATTTACGTGAGCGGATATTTCGGTAGAGATAAGGTATACGCTAAAAGTGATGTTTCTGGTGCTGCTATATCGAAATTCGGTTTATACTGGGGTAATGGAACCGGTACAGTTCGTTGGAATCATGTTTATAATAACAACCTGTTTTCAAATACTTCATTAATTTATAGTCAGTATCGTTTCAATACTTCTGTTGAAGAAAAATATAATGGTGATGAGTTTTTAATTCGATTGTATTCTGGTATTCGAGATATTAGTTTGAAGCATGATTTCGATTATGCATTAAACGATAAACACCTTTTAAAAGCTGGGGTTTTCATACAACAGCATTTATTTACACCTAGTGCTTCTACCATTAAGAACTCTCAATTTACAGAAGGGAATGAAGACGTTCGAAATGATATTAATGGCTTAGAATCTGCAATATATTTAGAAGACCGAGCGCAATTTGGTGCAAGAATTAAAACCAATTCTGGATTAAGAATTTCAAACTTTTATGTTGATAAAAAAAGCTATTCTGCAATCGAACCGCGATTTGGAATAAGTTATCAAATTAAAGAAGATTTATCACTGAAATCTTCTTATGCTTATATGCAACAATATATTCATTTATTAACTGGAACCGGAGTTGGCTTACCTACAGATTTATGGGTTCCGGCAACCAATAAAATTCCACCACAAAATTCTCAGCAAGTAGCGCTTGGTATAGCAAAAGATTTTATACCAAAAGGCTATAACCTAAGTATTGAAGGTTATTACAAGAAAATGAACAATGTAATTGCATATAAAGAAGGTGCAAGTTTTCTGGCAATTGACGGAGTAACCACGGATGAAAAAATATCTTGGGAAGATAATATTACAAATGGACAAGCTTGGAGTTATGGTACCGAATTTTTAGTAAAGAAAACGGAAGGAAAATTCACCGGATGGATTGGATATACACTATCCTGGACACAATTACAATTTGATGAATTAAATTTTGGCAAGAAGTTTTACGCTCGCTACGACAGGAGAAATGATGTATCGGTAGTTGGTATATATAAACCCCGAGAAGACTTAACATTTTCTTGTACTTGGGTATATGGAACTGGTAATGCAATTACATTACCTCGATCAGAATATATCGTTCAAACGCATTCCCCTGGAGGCTCTGGGAATAATTATACTATCTATGTAAATGATTATGATGGTAAAAATAATTTCAGAATGGAAGCTTATCATCGTTTAGATTTAAGTATGCAATTTCATTCTATATTAAAACGCTCTGAAAGAATTTTCGAACTTTCTGTATACAATGTATACAATAGAAAAAACCCTTATTTCTATTATGTAGGAACGAATGAAGTAACGAATAATAGAGTATTAAAGAGAGTTTCTTTATTCCCTATTATGCCTTCGATTAGTTGGACTTATAAATTTTAATCGACATGAAAAAGCAAATCATATATATCTTTATTTTATTAGGAATTACAGCACAAATGTCGTGTGAAACTGATGCGAATATTCCAATTCCTAAACAAGATCCGAAGTATGTGCTAACGGCATTTATCAACCCAGCAAGCGATTCTCAAATGTTTACGCTTACGATGAGTGATCCTATTTTTGATGGAAGCAATATCGACTTTAACAGTTATATAGACGATGCAGTTGTGAAAATTACAAATGGCAACAGTACGGTTACGTTGAACTATAATAACAGTTATAATTCATACCTGTTGTTAAACTCTTCGTTGAATCTTGATTATAACTCTAACTATTCTGTAAGTGTGAGTAGAAATGGAAAGAATCTGCAAACTGATTTTAAAACTATTGGTTCTGCACCAATCGTTATTAATGAAATAAAAATTGATAGCATAACTAAAAGTGATGAGTTTGGGTACTTAACTAAAACCTATTTTGCGAATATTAAATGGCAAGATCCTGCTTCTGAAAACAACTACTATTGCTTAGAGTTATTCGGATTGATTACCGACTTTACTGGTAATACCGTAAGGGTTCCCCTATCAGATTATTATGGAAATATTTATATTTCTGATGAAGGAAAAAATGGAACTGAAATGACAAGAACTTTGGAAACATACACAAGCTTTTTCGGAGAATTTGGTCAACAATACAAAGGATTTGATGTGGTGATTTCTAAAACCGACGAGCATTATTATCGATATTTCAAAAGCTTGCAAAACTATGTAGGCGACGATCCATTTTCTGAACCGAGTTTGGTGTATACAAACATAAATTCAGGCTTAGGTGTAATAGGCAATTATATCCCCTATTCAATTCGTAAAGAATTATAGGCATATTATAGTGATTTATAGGCAAATGAAGCAAATTTGCAGATTTTACTATTTCAAATCAGTGCTTTTTTCAGTACTATTGCAGAACGAAATAATAATTTAAGATATGACTATTGATAAAATCACCGAATTATTGGGCGCAGATGCTCAAACCTTATTAAATCATACTTCAAAGACAGTAAGCAAAGACATTATACATTTACCAGGAGCAGATTTTATCGATCGTTCATTTATTGGTAGCAATAGAAACCCACAAGTATTAAGAAGTTTAGCTTCTATGTATGACCATGGCCGTTTGGGTGGCACTGGTTATTTGTCAATTTTACCAGTAGACCAAGGTATAGAGCATACAGCGGGTGCATCATTCTCTCCAAATCCTATTTACTTCGATCCAGCAAAAATCGTTGAATTAGCAATTGAAGGTGGATGTAATGCGGTAGCGTCTACATTTGGTGTATTGGCAAGTGTTTCTAGAAAATACGCTCATAAAATTCCATTCATGGTGAAATTAAATCACAATGAATTAATGACATACCCAAATAAATACGATCAAATTATGTTTGGTTCGGTAGAAGATGCTTGGAATTTAGGAGCATGTGCAGTTGGAGCAACAATTTATTTCGGTTCAGAAAATTCTAACAGACAAATTATAGAAGTAGCACAAGCTTTTGAAAGAGCTCATGAATTAGGTATGGCAACTGTATTATGGTGCTATACTCGTAATGATGCTTTCAAAAAAGACGGTGTTGATTACCACGTAGCTGCCGATTTAACTTCGCAAGCAAATCACTTAGGCGTTACTATTCAAGCGGATATCATCAAACAAAAATTACCTGAAAACAACGGTGGATTTACAAATGTGAAATTTGCGAAATCGCACCCTAAAATGTACTCAGAATTATCATCAGATAACCCAATAGACTTATGTCGTTACCAAGTATTAAATTGCTACTTAGGTAGAATTGGTTTGATTAACTCAGGTGGAGAATCTAAAGGTGCAACAGACTTTGCTGAAGCAGTGAAAACAGCTGTAATTAACAAAAGAGCTGGTGGACAAGGATTAATTTTGGGAAGAAAAGCATTCCAAAAACCAATGAATGAAGGTATTCAATTATTGAATGCTGTTCAAGATGTTTATTTATCAAAAGATATTACTATTGCTTAACTTACCATTATGGCTTGGTTTAAAAGAAATAAAGAAGGAATTTTAACGACTACCGAGGAGAAATTAGATGTTCCCGAGGGCTTATGGACGAAATGTCATTCGTGCAAAAAACCTTTATATGCTCCAGATTTGGAAGCACATCAATATGTTTGTCACCATTGCAATTATCACTTAAGAATTGGTTCTAAAGAGTATTTCCAAATTCTATTCGATGATAATCAATACACAGAATTATTTGGAAATTTAGTTTCTGGAGACCCCTTAGAATTCGAAGACACTAAAAAATACCCTGAGCGTTTAAAAGAAACGATTAAGAAAACAGGATTAAAAGATGCTCTTAAATCTGGACATGGAAAAATCAATGGACAAGATTTAGTGGTATGCTGTATGGACTTCAATTTTATTGGAGGTTCTATGGGTTCTGTTGTGGGTGAAAAAATCTCAAGAAGCATCGACTATTGCATAGAACATCGTTACCCATTTATGATCATCTCTAAATCAGGTGGTGCACGTATGATGGAAGCAGCGTTTTCGTTAATGCAAATGGCTAAAACTTCGGCGAAATTAGCTTTGTTATCTCAACACAAATTACCTTATATCTCTTTATGTACCGACCCTACTACAGGTGGTGTTACAGCTTCGTATGCGATGTTAGGAGATATTAATATTGCTGAACCTGGAGCTATGATTGGCTTCGCAGGGCCGCGTGTTATTAAAGAAACTATCAAAAAGGATTTACCTAAAGGATTTCAAACTGCCGAATTCGTTCAAGAACACGGTTTCCTTGATTTCATTGTAGATCGTAAAGAAATGAAAGCTAAATTATCAAGCTTTATAAAAATGTTAATGGTCGATAATAAATAATTATCGACCATTTCATTTCTTATTATTCAATCTGACAAACTTTATTTTTCGACTTAGAAGAAATTACTTTCTTCCCGTCTAAAATATTGGAAATGTTTTGCTCTAAAATATTGAACTGTTTACCATTCATTACCTCTACAATTGCGCCATTGTAAACATATTTGAATTGATCATTTTCGCGCATCAGAATTACTGCTGAAGGTACTTGTTTAACGGAAAAATCATTTGCAACGCTTCTACCTAAGTCAACTAAATAAGGCAATTTGAAATTGTTTACAGCAATGTACTCACGCATTTTATCTTCGCTTTCTGCTGGTTTAATATTGGGGTTGAAAGAATTCACAGCCCATATTTCAACATCATTTTTAAATTTTTCATGAATTAAATTCAAACTAGCATTTACCGTTTCTGAGTACTTACATTCGTTCGAAATAAATGCTAAAACGATAATCTTTTTCGACTTGACATTTCTAGTGGCGTATTTCACACTATTCATGTCGAACATACTGAAGTTTTCTACCGATTGGCCAAGCTTATAAGCTGAAGTAGATTGTGCATTTAAATTTAATGCACAGCAGAGCAGCACTAACATTGAGTAAATGCTGTTTTTTTTGAGAGAGAGATTCATTATATTGAGATGTAAATTATTAAATTACTAACGCAAAATTAGTAAATTATTACTTTATGAACTAAAAATTAAATCAGTATAATGCTATATTTGATAATATGAGGTGGAAATTTTTATTCTTTTTGTTACTTTTTATTTCTGTGAAGAGTACTATTCTTTTCGCTCAGAGTACAAAAAGAGACTTCATCTCAACGGAGCTCGGATTTGGTTCTATGCTTATCCCCGAAAACCCAAAACTTCTAAATGATTTTATCTCGAGTATCGACTTGAGCTATGCTCGCTCTATGCAAAATAAAAATGATGAATGGATTAAAAAACTACATGTTTCTTATCAATTAGCTACCCTTACCTATATGAATCAAAAGGATTTGGATGGTATGCTCGATACCTCTGCAAATGCTTTTGGAGATGTTTATATGTTTACATATTCCCTTATGATTAACATCCTAGGCAAACAAAAGAATCACTTATACCTCATTCCTGGTTGGGGCGTTGCATATGACACTAAAACCTTTTACGAGGATTATAAAAACATCTATATTGGTTCACATTTTAACTATGCTATTCGTTTGGAGAGTATGTTTACTTCAGAAATAAGTAGTAAACTTTTATTGATGACGGGAATAAAATATATGCATTATTCTAATGGCTCATTTATTCTTCCTAATAGAGGTATTAACTCTGTTAGCTATAAAATCGGATTGGCATATCAGTTTACGAAATGATGAGAACAATACTCCTAACATATCTTTTGGTGTTCTTTGGACTGATTTGCTCAGCACAATCGAGTTTAAATAGAAGCCATGTTGAACTAAACCTAGGATTAGGCAGGAGAGCATTTGTTAACTCTAAAGAAGCGCAACTAAGAGGAATGGCTTCTCTAAATTACGTGTATAAAATCAACAATGTATTCTATTTAAAATCTGGTTTAGATGTGAATTATTGGGATCATAAGTTTGATGGAAATTTCAGTGGACCCGGTTATCAATTAATTGCAACCTCATACGAACACTTTGCTTATGCTTGGTTCTTCGGTGGAGAAATTGCCATGAATAGAGTAATTTTTCAAGGAGGTGCGGCGAGTTATTTATACTTTAAACATTTCCCAGACGACTATTTAATACAAACTTTCGGTAGAAAAGTAAATTACTATACAAAAATTGGATTCAAATATTTAATCACTAAAAATCTGAATGCAGGGTTCTTTCTTAAAGCACATTCTTACGAGGCGGATTATATGGATTTTGGGTTGGGATATAAGTTTTGAATTATGAATTATGAATTCAAAAATTCTAAATTCTAAATTCTAAAATTCTAAATTCTAATATCTAAAATCTATTAAATGGTTTTTCTCGATTTTCCTAAAAAACGTCATTTGTCGTTTCGCGAATTGATGAATCGCAATCTTTAATTTTTCGATGCATTCTTCTTTAGAATATTGCCCTAAAAAGTATTGCGTTACAAATTTATATTCTAAACCTAAATATATTAACCTATCTGTGGAGATGCCTGATCTTATTAGGTTTTCAACCTCTTCGAACAAACCCTCTTCTACTCTTCTATTCAAACGTTCGTCTATTCTATTATTTCGTTCTGCTACTTCTAAATCGAGGCATTGTAATTGCCAGTTATACTTAGGGAAATCCGTATCAGGAAGAGTATTATATTTTAAATATCTAATTATTTCAACAGCTCTAATACTTCTCTTCCGAGTAGAAATATCAAACGCTTGTTGATTTGTATTTTCATTTTGAATAATATGTATTAATTCATCATGTGTCAATTTATCCAGCTCCAGTCTAAGTTCTTCGTTTACAGGTACAGCAGTTAGAGATCTATCATTCAACAAAACATCGAAATACAATCCTGTTCCACCACATGCAATAACTTGCTTTCCTCTACTAACAATAGATTGATAAGCTTTATGAAAATCTAATTTAAACTGATGTATATGATATGGTGTGTTGATATCAACAATATCTATTAAATGATATGGTATTTCTTTACCATGAATTGTATACTCTTGCAAATCTTTACCGGCACCAATATTCAAACCTTTATAAACCTGACGAGAATCCATACTGATGATTTCTGCATCCAATTGATATGCTAATTCAACGGCATATTTGGTTTTGCCAGATGCAGTAGGTCCTAATATTCCAATAATGGTTTGCTTATCCATTTATTCGTTTTATTAGTTTTAGATTTCCTGAAGTATAAGTGAAATGAGAATCCAATTCTAGCTTCTTCGGCTTTTGAATTTCCTTAATCTGAAAACCCATTTTAGTATATACATTGCTCACAACCCAATCCAAATCGAAATAACTCATCCATTCTTGCACCTCTAATTCCTCTTCAATAAATTTCATAAGCTTTGAAAAACCACCAACTACTGTTGTGTTTGTTGTAGTGGCAAAACGAATCATCTCATACGACCGTCTTAAATCATTTTCCTTTGTCATCCATCTTCCTCCGCTAATTCCCATTACTGCTACTAATTCTTCTTTTTTAAATAAACCATATTTGAATTTCGTCTTTGCGGTTTGCAGTAAATGATTTTGATTGAGAAATGAATCGTATTCAAGCTTATCTATTCTTCTAATTTTACACTGACGAGCATGAATCTTAAGATTGTTTTCGAAAATCGAATTCAATCTATGCTTAATAAATTCAGACTTCTCTAGCCATTGCTCCTCTCTGAGATGTATCAGTTTAATATTATGTTCGAAACAGAATAAACTAATGGATTGAAAAAAATCAGGATGTATGTTCTCTAATCGTTTATCTATTTCAACAAGATGAATGTAAAGCTTATATTTCTCTGAATAAAGTATATCGAATGGGGTATCCACTAAATTGATTTTTCGCAAAACCCATTCATCATATTTAGGAATAAATTTTAAAAATGAACTGCGAAAATTTTTCATTTAGGATTTTAACAATCTTTGAATCTCGTCTAATTTCATCAATGCTTCCACAGGGGTAAGTTCATTTACATTCAAATCTTTCAGTCCATCTCTAATTTTCACTAAAATAGGATCGTCTAAACTGAACATATTAAGTTGAAATTCTGAAGTCTGAGATTTCGATTTCTTTCTATGTAAGCCTTTCGCCGAAGGATCATCGGATCTTTGCTTTTCGAGTTGAGCTAAAATTTCATTCCCTCTTTTAATCACGAAGTTGGGCATACCAGCCATTTTTGCCACATGTATACCAAAACTATGTTCAGAGCCACCTGGGACTAATTTTCTTAAGAAAATAATTTTATTGTCCATTTCTTTAATAGACACATTATAATTTTTGATGCGATGCATTTGTGATGCCATCTCATTCAATTCATGGTAATGAGTAGCGAATAGCGTTCTTGCTTTTGCTTTAGAATGATCGTGAATAAATTCGGCAATTGCCCAAGCAATAGATATACCATCGTAAGTACTGGTACCTCGTCCGATTTCATCGAGTAAGATTAAACTTCTATCCGAAATATTGTTCAGAATACTAGCAGTTTCGTTCATCTCTACCATGAACGTAGATTCGCCGGTAGATTGATTATCGCTTGCTCCTACTCTTGTAAATAATTTATCAACCAATCCAATTACAGCTGATTTAGCCGGTACAAAACAACCCATTTGAGCCATGATAACTATTAAAGCTGTTTGCCTTAATATGGCTGATTTACCCGACATGTTCGGGCCTGTTATAATGATAATTTGTTGTTCGAGTTGATCTAAGTAAACATCATTTGGAATAAATGTTTCTCCTATTCCTAAACGTTGTTCTATAATCGGATGTCGACCAGATTTAATATTCAATACAGATTCTTCTGTGATTTCTGGCATGATGTATTCGTTTCTTGATGAAACAAATGCAAATGAAGATAATACATCCAATTGTGCGATGATATGTGCATTCACTTGAATTGGACGAATATATTCGCTGATGCTCACTATTAAATCGTGATACAATCTATTTTCAATAACACTTATTTTTTCTTCAGCACCTAAAATCTTTTCTTCGTATTCTTTTAATTCAGGAGTGATGTATCGTTCTGCATTTACAAGTGTTTGCTTACGAATCCAATCGCTTGGCACTTTGTCTTTGTGAACATGAGTTACTTCTAAATAATATCCAAATACATTGTTAAACGAAACTTTCAGTGAACTAATGCCAGTTCTTTCGCTCTCTCTTTTTTGAATATCTAGTAAATAATCTTTACCATGAAAAGCTATTTTTCTTAGGGCATCAAGTTCTTCATCAACACCATTCGCTATTACATTCCCTTTCTGAATTAATACAGGAGGATCTTCTTGAATAGTGCTATCAATTTTATCGATAAGAGATTGGCAAGGATTAATACGATCTACAATAGCTTGCAATGCTTTATCGTCGATAACTAAACTATTCTCTTTTATCTTATCAATAGCATTTAAAGCTCGAGATAATTGAACTAATTCACGAGGATTAACTTTCAGTAATGCAACTTTAGAAATTAATCGTTCTAAATCGCCAATGTTTTTTAATTGCTCTTCTAATTCGTAGAAGTAACTCGACTGTTCTATTAATACTCTTACTAAATGTTGACGTTCTAGAATTAATGCTTTCTCTTTTAAGGGCAATAAAATCCATTTACGAAGTAAACGTGCACCCATTGGAGAATGAGTGTAATCTAACACATCGAACAATGTTGTTGCTTGATCATGTGGAGAATAAACTAACTCTAAATTTCTTAGAGTGAATTTATCTAACCACATATACTGCTCTTCTTCGATACGAGCAATAGAAGTGATGTGTTGAATATTATGATGCTGAGTATCGTAAACGTAGTGTAAACAAGCACCTGCAGCAACAATGGCGTTTTTTAAATTTTCAATTCCAAAACCTTTTAAACTTAAGGTAGAAAAATGTTTTGTAAGTGTTTCGTATGTATAATCGTACCCGAAGGTCCAATCTTCTAATGCATAATGATAATACTGTTCTGCAAACTGATTCGCAAATTGCTTTGCTTTACTACGAGTGCATAAAACTTCAGAGGGTTTATAGCTTTGGAATATTTTATCGATATAAGCTGTATTTCCCTCGGCAACTAAAAATTCTCCAGTAGATATATCTAAAAGAGCTACTCCAATTTCATCTTTATCGGCATAATGAATGGCCGCTAAATAATTGTTCGATTTATGTTGAAGAATATTATCATTATAAGAAATACCAGGAGTAACCATTTCGGTAACGCCTCTTTTTACAATAGTTTTGGTTGTTTTAGGATCTTCTAATTGATCGCAGATGGCAACACGCTGACCAGCGCGAACTAATTTAGGTAAGTACGAATCTAAAGAATGATGAGGAAAGCCTGCTAATTCTATATGCGATGCAGAACCATTTGCACGTTTGGTTAAAACAATTCCTAATATTTCTGAAGCTTTAATGGCATCTTCACCAAAAGTTTCATAAAAATCTCCTACTCTAAACAATAATAATGCACCGGGATATTTTGCTTTTATCTCGTTGTATTGCTTCATTAAAGGCGTTTCCTTCGCTTCAGTTGTCTTAGCCACTTTAAATTAGTTTAAACGACTAAAATAGGGAAATTTTGCTGAATAGCGGATGTGGAAAATGATAAATAGCAGAAGAAAAAATATCAGTTTATAAATACTTTAATTCAAGTACGAATCGTCGTTGGAATAGGATAAACCTACGCTGTTCTTATCTGCGATATGCATCGCATCCGTTATCTCATTCTTCTCTTTAATTTCTTCGGGGTTTTGTTCTGCTAAATTAGGGTCGTATTGGTGACCAGTATTCTTTAATAATTTAGGCAAATCGGCATTGTCTTCACTTTGATTTCCAGCTTCGCCGTCAGCAGCTGAGAAAGAAAATCCGAAGCGCATTTTACCGTTTTTGAAATCTTTAAGATTGTTCTCTGGAGTAGAGTTTAGATCATCTTCCACTCCCTCCAATTTGTTTGGGAATTCGGTATTCATATAGGAAGAATTTGATACTATAAATCTACATAAAGTAGACCGCATTATCAACCAAAAAATTGAAAAAAAAGATGCTGAAATTTGTCTACTTTTGAGGTATGAAAAAACTATCAATGGATGAGTTAAATAGACTTAGTCCGGAAGAATTCAAAAGCGCTCAAAAAAATAAAATCGTCATTATTTTAGATAATATTAGAAGCATGCATAACGTAGGCTCTGTTTTCAGAACGTCTGATGCATTTGCTGTTGAAAAAATTATACTCTGTGGAATTACTGCCCGACCGCCACATCGTGATATTGAAAAATCTGCTTTAGGTGCAACAAATACGGTTACTTGGGAATATGAAGAAAGCACATTAGATGCAGTTGAAAAACTCAAAGAATCAGGGTATAGAGTACTTGCAATTGAACAAACTGAGGATAGTACAGAATTACAAGATTTTGAGTTTAATTATCATTCTCCATATGCTATTGTATTGGGAAACGAAGTAGATGGCGTACAACAAGAAGTTATAAATGCTTGTGAAGGTTGTATAGAAATCCCTCAATTCGGTACAAAACACTCTTTCAATGTTTCTGTAACTACGGGTATTGTAATGTGGCAAGTGTACACAAGTCACTTAAAAACAAAAGACTACGATAGGTCTTAATAATTTTAGATTTTTAGAATTTAGAATATAGAATTTATACTATATTTGCGGCGGGTAAGTCTTATACGACCAGCTCCCTTTGAACTCCCCCAGGTTCGGAAGGAAGCAAGGGTAAAAGGTTGTAGCGGTGCGATATGAGGTGCTTACCCTTTTTGTTTTTCGAAATTATTCAAACCCCATAAACATGCAATTTTTTATCGACACAGCTAATCTTTCTCAAATTAAAGAAGCTCAAGACTTAGGTATTTTAGATGGTGTAACAACCAATCCTTCATTGATGGCGAAAGAAGGTATCTCAGGCGAAGAAAATGTTTTAAAACATTACAAAGCTATTTGTGATATTGTTGAAGATAAAGTTAGCGCTGAAGTTATTTCTACCGATTACGAAGGCATGATTGCTGAAGGTGAAAAACTTGCTGCTATTAGCCCTAAAATCGTAGTGAAAATCCCTATGATTAAAGATGGTATCAAAGCATTAAAATATTTTTCTCAAAAAGGTATCCGTACAAACTGTACATTAATTTTCTCTGCAGGGCAAGCATTATTAGCTGCTAAAGCTGGTGCAACTTACGTTTCACCATTTGTAGGTAGATTAGATGATATCTCTTCAGACGGTATGATTTTAATCGAAGATATTCGTCAGATTTTTGATAATTACGGATTTGAAACACAAATTCTTGCTGCTTCAGTTCGTCATCCTTTACATATTATTCAATGTGCTAAAATTGGTGCAGATGTAATGACTGGCCCATTATCAGCGATTCTTCAATTATTGAAGCACCCATTAACAGATAACGGTTTAGCTCAGTTTTTAGCAGATCACGCGAAAGCAAATTCTAAATAGTACTGAGTATTGAGTAGTGAGTATTGAGTATGTAGTTTATTTACTCACTACCCACTACTCACTACTCAATACTTGACTAATTGATATATCAAATAATCAAGAAGTCAAGTATCAAGAAGTCAAGTATCAAGCAATCAAGTCTTGTGCTAATTTCAAGATTTGCGGGTTACTCTCTACCAACACTCCATTCACTCCTACGGCATTTCCGGCATCAACATCGCGTTGTTTATCTCCAATAAAATAAGATAGGCTTGGGTCTATATTAAACCTCGCTATTGCTTTTTCTATCATTTGAGAACCAGGTTTTCGGCATAAACATTTGCCATTATAATCTGGATGATGAGGACAATAATAAATCTCTTCGAAATGAACATCGAATTTTCTCATCTCTTCTTCGAGGAAATGATGCATTTTATCCAACTCCTCTGTTGAGTATAAATTTTTAGCTAAACCGCCTTGATTCGTAATAACAACGAAGATATACCCCTTACTTTTAAATAGGCTGAGCGCTTCCCCTAATTGTGGAAGTAATGTAAAATCTTCGAAACGTTTGATGTAATCGCCGATTTCTACGTTAATAATACCATCACGGTCTAAGAAAATAGCTTTGTTCATATTCAAAAGTACGATTTCAAAATATTAATTATCTTCGTAGGATTAAAAAAATGTCAGACAGCTTAATTATCATACCCACTTATAACGAGAAAGAAAACATTGCGAAAATGATTCACAAGGTTTTTTCTTTGTCGCACCCCTTTCATTTGCTAATCATCGACGATGGTTCTCCGGATGGAACAGCTACGATTATCAAAGATTTACAGCGTGAATACCCTGATCGTTTATTCCTTGAAGAACGTAAAGGTAAACTCGGTCTAGGTACTGCATATATACATGGATTCAAATGGGCTCTTCAAAAAAGCTATGAATTCATTTTTGAAATGGATGCAGATTTTTCTCATAATCCAGATGATTTAGTTCGATTAAGAGAAGCTTGCATTAAGGGGGCAGAACTTGCAATAGGATCTAGATACATCACTGGAATTAATGTAGTAAATTGGCCAATGAGCAGAGTGATATTATCATTCTTTGCCTCAAAATATGTTCAATTTATTACAGGCATGCCGGTAAATGATGCTACTGCTGGTTTCAAATGTTATAGAAGAATTGTATTAGAAACCATTAATCTGAATAAAATCAAATTCGTGGGTTATGCCTTTCAAATTGAAATGAAATTCACAACTTGGAAGTTCGGTTTCAACATTATCGAAGTTCCAATAATATTTACCGACAGAAGTGAAGGCACAAGTAAAATGTCTAAAGGTATTGTTAGAGAAGCAATCCTGGGTGTTTTACAAATGAAGTTCAATAGTTTTTTCAAAAAATATAAAAGAAAATAATGAATCCTATCCTCGATCCGAATGCTGATAATTTAGACAATTCTGAAAAGGATATAGAGAAAGTATTGCGTCCTTCAGCTTTCGACGATTTTACCGGTCAACATAAAATTGTAGAGAATCTTAAGATTTTCGTTGAAGCCGCAAAACGTAGAAAAGAAGCACTTGACCATGTACTTTTACATGGCCCTCCTGGATTAGGGAAAACAACATTATCATACATCATCGCTAATGAACTTGGAGTAAACATCAAAGTTACTTCTGGGCCTGTTTTAGATAAGCCTGGAGATTTAGCAGGTTTACTTACCAACTTAGAAGAAGGTGACATCTTATTTATCGACGAAATTCATCGTTTAAGCCCCGTAGTGGAAGAATATCTGTATTCTGCTATGGAAGATTATAAAATTGATATTATGCTTGATGCGGGCCCTAATGCTCGCTCTGTACAAATCAGTTTAAATCCTTTTACTTTAATAGGTGCTACAACACGTTCTGGTTTGCTTACATCACCTCTACGTGCTCGTTTTGGAATTAATGCTCGTTTAGAATATTACGATTCAAAATTACTAACTGACATCGTGATGCGATCTTCAGAAATATTAAAAACACCAACTACAGAAGAAGGTGCTTACGAAATCGCGAGAAGAAGTCGTGGTACCCCACGTATTGCAAATGCTTTACTTCGAAGAACGAGAGACTTTGCTCAGATAAAAGGAACAGGAGAAATTGATACAGAAATTGCAAACTATTCTTTGAATGCATTAAATGTTGATGGGCATGGTTTGGATGAAATGGACAATAAAATCTTATTGACTATTATTGAGAAATTCAAAGGTGGGCCTGTTGGTTTGAAAACCATAGCTACTGCAGTTGGTGAAGATGAAGGTACTATCGAAGAAGTATACGAACCATTTCTTATTCAAGAAGGCTTTATGATGCGTACACCTAGAGGCAGAGAAGCAACAGAGCTTGCTTATAAACATCTTCGTGCCAAAATCGGAGATATTAAAAAGAACAATACCCTATTCTAATATTGAATAATCTTCGGTATATGAATCCATCAGAAATTTCTTCATTCATAAAAAAGGAAGCTGAGAAATTAGGGTTCTTATCTTGCGGTATTGCCAAAGCTAGGTATCTAGAAGAAGAAACTCCACGCTTGGAAGCTTGGCTGAAAAATAATCACCAAGCATCTATGTCGTACATGGAAAATCATTTCGACAAACGTTTAGATCCAAGAAAACTGGTAGAAGGCGCAAAATCAATTATCAGTTTAAGTTTGAATTATTTTCCAAAAGAAGTTCAATCGCAACAAGATTTCCTCATCTCAAAATACGCATACGGCGAAGACTATCATTTTGTAATAAAACGAAAGTTGAAATTATTAATGGAAGCTATTCGCGAAAAAATTGGAGATGTAGAAGGCAGAGCATTTGTAGATTCTGCTCCAGTAATGGATAAGGTATGGGCAAAGGAAGCAGGCTTAGGTTGGATAGGGAAACATTCGAATTTATTAAGTAAAAAACTAGGGTCCTTTTTTTTCTTAGCAGAGCTTATTGTAGATTTAGAATGCGAATACGATCTACCAATGAACACAGATCATTGTGGCACTTGTACAAAATGTATTGATGCTTGCCCAACTCAAGCGATAATAGAACCTTATGTTGTTGACGCAAACAAGTGTATTTCCTATTTAACGATAGAATTGAAAGATGAGTTCCCTGCAGAAATGAAAAACTCATACGACAAATGGATTTTTGGCTGTGATGTATGTCAAGATGTTTGTCCTTGGAATAGGTTTTCAATACCAAATGAAACAACAGAATTCAACCCGAATTCGGAATGGTTTTATTACACTAAAAATGATTGGGAAAATTTGAAGCAAGAAAGCTTCGAGATACTATTCAAACACTCTCCTATTAAAAGAACTAAATACGAGGGATTGATGAGAAATATTAGAGCTATTAAAAACTAATTTGAGTAGTGAGAAACAATATTCTCACTACTCACACTAGTATTATTTTGTGATAATAATTTTATCTGTATAAGAATTCTCTTTGTATAAAACTCTTGAGTAATACACACCTGGAGTTAATTCACTAACATCTAAAGACAAATGATTAATTCCTTGTGATAGTTGATTGTATTCAACTGATTTCAATACATGACCTAACACATCGATTAATTCGATTTGCATCATTGAATTATCAAATACATTCACATCATAGTTTAATGCAGTTGATGTTGGGTTTGGCCAAGGCTTAGTTAACATCAAATCTTTAGTATCAACACTTACTGATTGCATACAACCAGCAAAGTTTTTGATATACATCATTAATGTATCATTTTGTTGATTGATATCATCTTGCAAATCTGTGATATATACATAGATAAATCTATCATAATCTGCATCACAATCGATTTTATCTTGGAATGTAAATGCACTAGATTGTAATGGCATGATACTATCGCTACCGAATGATTCTGTACGAATAGGATAAATTTTTGAACCACCAGTAACTTTATAATTTACATTAAAGTTTTTCATTGGAATAGTACCTGAGTTTCTGATTAAAATTGTAACTGGAGTTAACTCTTTTACTGAACTATTTGCAGGACTAACGAATGAACTGATTTCACCATCAACTATACTTGACACAGAAGATTTAAAATCAATTTCTTTTGCATTGTTAGTTAAATCAATATCATCAGGTAAGTAAGCTTCTACTCTTAAACGATAAGTACCAGTAGCTATAGGCTGAATTAAAGTAGTAAACTCATAAGTTAATAAATCGGCTGGTAATAATGGTTTGTAAGGTTCTTCAACCGGTATTACTTCGTTTGCGAGTTCAACATTATTTATATAGAACTTAACATTCAATCCTGAGATTTTACTCAAACCTTTATTTCTAACAGTAATTGTAACTGGAACCTGAGCTGGGTAAACTTCTGGTGAAGGAAGTGGACTATCAATAGAAACTACTTCGATATCACCACGAACTAAGAATTCATCGGCACCAATATCTGGGAATTCTGGATTTCTAACTTCGCCATCAATATCTTTAGGAACTTCAGATAAGATACAAGCACCACCATCTAAGAAAGTGTTTGTAATATGTAAGTTTGTTTTAGTGAAATAATCAGGGTCAACTGCAACTGTTTTTTCATCTGTTAAAGTTGCATCTCTATATTCTTCGAATGAAGAATAATCATTACCAGCAGAACGTGCGAAAATAGTTCCTTTAGTAAAGAAGTTGTTGTTATCTGACGTATCAATACTCAACTGTGTAGTTAATGTAAAGCAGAAACCAATACTAGTATTTGCAAAAGAGTTATTTAATAAACGAATACCTCTAGAATCATTATCAACTTTCATTACAGCACCAAACACAGAGTTACCATCGTAGTTAATCGAGTTGTAATAAATTTTCATTGGGAATACTTTCGTTAAACTGATACCTGTACCATCAGCACCTTGTCTGAAGTTTCCACCAATCATATTATTAGCAAACAATACTCCATTGATACCAATCATATCGTTAAATGAAGCTCCAGTTGTTGAAGCATTGTAAATAACGTTGTTCATGATTTTAGTATCAGCTCTATTTATTGCCATGCCTAAACCTGTACTAGTAGGTTGTTCTTTACGCATGATGATTTTATTTCCAGATATACTTGCAACGTCGGCATTAGCAGTACTAATACCAAATGAAGCGGCACTATCAATAATATTATTATCAATAACAATTCCCTCATCACGATTATACTGACTAGCACCTTTAATAGCAATACCTACGTTACCTCCAGAGATGTAATTGTTTTTGATGATGATATTGTTTCCACCTTTTCCACCTAAAGTAACACTTGCAGAATCGGATGTTGTAATTGCATATAAGTTAGGAGAAGAACTTGATCCACTCATTAAAATTCTACAATTAGATAATGTAATGTTTCTCGCGTCTGATGTGATCTGTATAGCCGCAGAACCAACTACTGAGTTACTTGGATTTTTAATTGTTAGCTTATTGAAAATTATATTTTTCGATCTGTTTAATCGAATAACATTTCTTGTTGTATTTGATGAAACACCAGTGCTATTGATGATAACACTTGTTGAATCGTTGTTTTCTGATTTAAATGTAATTGTATTTATATCAGAAGTGTTTTTAGGATTATTAATTGTGAATCTTTCGTTGTACGTACCTGGTCTAACATTAAACACAATCGGACCTGTAATTCCACAACTAATTGCGTTTACTGCTGTATTGAAATCAGCAAAGTTTGGATTAGTACCACCAATAGTATAGGTACCTGCTTTCAAACCAGTACAAATAACATTTGTAACTGTATCATTTTTTGTAACAGGGTCGCCAGCTACTCTATCGCTAGGTAAAACTCTTACATAAAACTGATAAGTATTATTAACTACAGCATTAAATAAAGTGCTGAAAGTAAATATTTCTGAAGAATACGGATTTGCTAATGAACTATTAGTTCCTAAAACAAACGACTCTCCTGCTGCTGGAACCCAGTTAGTACCATCAGAAGAATATTGTAATTTAATAGAAGTACCGTTTAAAGAAGTACTTCCTAAGTTCATTAATTTAACTTTTACAGTGTTTGGATCAGTACTAAATACTAATGGAGAAATTTCTCTTACTGTTAAGTCTTTCGCATTTACGATAAACTCATCAGCACCAATATCTGGACCTAGTGGATTTCTAGCCTGACCGTCTATATCTGTATTTATTTCATCGAAATACAAGCCCTTACCTTCTAATCCTAAATTAGTTGTATGAAGATCTGTAGTAGATACAAAACCAGGATCAATTTCTAAACTATTCGATTCGAATCCTTGCATTGCAGTTTTTAGTGTTGCTAAATCTGCTCTGTCTGCATTCCAATATGCGTATAAATTTGTTCCAGGATTTCCATCAGTGTAATAAATATTGTTATTTGAATTACGTATTGACGTTGGATTTGAAACATAAAACGCATATCCATTTCCTGAATTGTAAAATATATTGTTGAACAAACTTACGTTCGAACCTGCTGCCAAGAAGAATGCTGCAGAGTTATTCGGAGTTAATGTAGAACTCTTATCGTAATAAACAGAGTTGTGGAATAAATTCACTTTGTTTACTTCGTTGAAGTAAATACCAGTTCCATTACCTGTAGTTTTAAAACCACCGCCAATCATATTATTGGCCATAGTAATAAATGTTACCCCTTCAACTGTAGTTAAATTTATACCTCTAAACCCAACTCCTAAAATCTTGTTTCCACTGATATTTGAATTGTATTTAGAAAATGTAATTCTCAAACCTTCACTGCTAGCATTTGAAGCATACTTCATATTAATCGTGTTGTTTTTAATATTACCAACATTCATAAAGTTTGAATATATACCATACAAATAACTTGAATCAATTATATTATTTATTGCTCCAACATTGAAAGATCTAATAGAAGTATTTCTTCCGAAAAACTGAATACCAACTGTACCGTTTTTCAACCAACTGTTTTTAATATAAACGTTATTAATAACTGCACCACTATCTATTTTTGATTTTTGAGAAAGTACTACAGGGAATTTATTCTGTGTAGCTGCTGTTGAAATAGGTACTGTAACTACACAACTATCAATAGTGATGTTTTCAGAACCTTCTGTTATATGAAACCCTGAAGCAAATGTAGAAGTTGAAGTATTATTTAATGTGAAATTTTTAAATGTCACATAGTCTGCACCATCAACTTGTACTACATAATGATTAGTAGTTGTTTGCCCAGCTGTTGTATTTTCAATAATTACATCACTTGCAATACCAGTAACAGATCTAAATGTTAATGTATTCTGAGCGCTAACCCCTTTCACAACTGGAATTGAGAAATTAGGATAAGTACCAGGATAAACATTAAATACTGTTGGTCCACCAACACCACATTCAAAAGCTGATAAAGCAGCTGCGAATGTTGGATAGTTTTTAGGATTGGCTGGCCCACCAATTGTGTAAGTACCATTTAGACCAACACAAATTGTTAATCTAACAGAGTCGTTCTCTTGCCATGTATCATTGGTTACAGGTGGAGTAACTCTAATAGTTAAATCATATACACCTGGACTAGGAATTACCCAAGGAGCTGCTAATGAGAAAATCTGTTTTGAATAAGATTTACTTAATGTTTGTAAATTAAACTCTTCAGGAGTAGTGAATGAACCATTATCAATTCTGTAACTAATTAGAATTTTATTTCCGTTTAAAGAAAGTAAACCATCATTTTTAATTACTACTGGTAAGGTATTACTTCCCTCTCTAGGTACAAAGTTTTTTTCCAAACCAAAAACTTCCAAATCTACTGCACTTCTAATTACCTCATCAGCACCAATATCTGGCATCTCAGGATCTCGTGGTTGATTTTCAAAATCCAATAAGATAAATGGTAAGATGTATGCTTTACGAATTAATTTTCTACTGTCGATTCTTAAATTAGAAGGTGAAGCAAAATCAGGATTAACACTTAATGAGTTCTGATTTTTACCTGTACTTGTTTTAATAGTAGCTAATGAAGATCTTGATGTTCCTGCTATAATTCCTAATGAAGTAGCTGTTGCATTGTAATAATCGTTGAAATTCATTGTATCAACACTACCAATTGATCTTAAAATAAATGTAGTTGCACCACCAGTAGAATAGAAAATATTATTCTTCACTTTCATTTTTGTTGCTGGTAATGTAGATGAATTCTCAATTACCATACAAGCATTATCCAAATTAAATGGAGCACTGTAATAAATAGAATTGTGATAGAAATGTATGTTCGAGCTATTTTCAACATGTATACCTCTTGAGTATGCAGTTTTAGCATTACCTGAAATCATATTGTTATATACATATCCTGCTGCACCACCGGCAACACCGTATAAGAATATACCAAATGTTCCGTAATCTCTAATTACGTTACTATGGAAACTAAAGTTACCCGCTGCGAAACGAACACGAATACCAAATTGTGCACCAACAGGGTCAGGACGACAATTAACAGTATTCGATGCAATTAATGGAACATTGTGATAAACAATATCAATACCGCTTAAGCATTGGTAGAATTTATTTCCTGTAATTTTATACCCTTTTGATGGTACTGCAGAACTTTTACCTGTAAGTTTTATACCAAAAGAACCACCATAAAATGTATTATTAGTAATACTATTGTAGTTAGCACAGTTTTCACCGATCGTTGTATTGTTGATATCAGATGCAACTATACCAATAGTATTACCATTGAAAATTGTAAACACCGAATCCACTTTAATAACACAACGATTGATTGTATTAAACTCAGATGGTTTTCTGTTATCACGATTGTAAGTAAACTGTATTACCGATGCGAATTGATTTGATTGAGTAATAACTCTTGTATTTTCAATTGTTAAATCTTGTAATGTATAATATGAACAACCTTCAAATCGAATAACTTGATTGTTGTATAAAGTATTATCACCTGCATCAACAATTTTAACATCACTTGCTTTTCCAGTTTCAGATTTAAAAACTACAAAGTTTTTAGCTGAAGCTCCGATATAAGGTTTCAAAACTAAGTTCTCTGGATAAGTTCCCGGACGAATGTTAAATGTAACACGTCCTATAACTTCAGAATTTGAAGCTAATAAATCTGTTAATGCTTTTTGTATAGTTTGGTAATTTGCATTACTTCCACCAATAGTGTAGATACCACTAAAATACTTTTTCTGAGCATTGGCATTAAGCGCAAGTACACTAAATAAAAATGCAAAGGCAATACTATAAAACTTCTTAATCATTATATATTATTTTATACTTTCTAAATTAAAAATTATCTCAATATTACGAATCTACCGTTGTAACGTTTATCACCTGCTTGTAAGATAAACATGTATGTACCTTCAGCTAAGTCGTAGTAATCCATTTCTACACTTTGTTTTCCTGTTTGAACAGTACCAATATAGTCGTTACGGATTAGTCGACCTGATAAGTCGTACACTTTAATCTCTACTTCTTTTTCTTGTGGTAAGTCTAAACCAAATTTAAGTGTTGAACTTGTTGGATTTGGATGTACACTGAACAACTCATTTCCTGCAGAGCTCTCCACCAATCCTACGGTAAGCGTTACAATACAATTACTATCGTTTGATTCTATAACATCGTCGAACAGTGAAGTGGTAGCACAAATATCAAAGTAAACTGCAGAATCAGGATTAATCATATAGTTGAATTGGTATTCTTTAGTTTGTTTACCAAGTAATGGAGTCGAAACGTTCATAGTCTCTTTTATTTTACCATTAACTTTCAAGTATATTTTAAATGATTGTGCCGATAAATTACCATAGTTCGTTACTGTTATCTGAACCGGTTTAGGTTCTTTAATTACAATACCATTTAATGGTGATAGGAAATTTGAAACTCCAATGTCTGAAGTATCTTTTGATACTACAGTAATAATTGTAGTATCGTTATGAATATTAAAGTCGTTGTTTACAATATTTCCATTGATATCAGTTTTCTTGATTTCAGTGAATGCCGCAAGTTTATGAGGACCTGCTTGGCGAGTTTGGAATTTCTTAGGGAAAACGATAATAACAGTAGAATCAAATCCTAAAGGTGAAGGATAGCTCTTCATCACTGAATCCACTAAAACTCCATCGAAAGTATATTTAATTTTTGCAGAGTAGATATCAGCACCTAAGTTTTTCATTTTAACTACTACTTGCACTTGATCTTTAAATGTTGCATTATCTAAAGGTGTTACAAATTCTGTAACAGATAAATCGAAACCAGGGAAGAATTCATCACATCCAATATCTGGTGTATTTAAATTTCTAGGGCTATGGTCAATATCATCAAGTACTAAATCTCTTGGAATACCAGTTCCATCTAAGTAAGAATAATTAACATGTAAATCTTTTGTTGATCTAAACATTGGATCAAAAGAAGATGTATCATTCGGGCCTCTAGGCGATTTACTTACGTTAAATGGAGAGTTACCTTGATTTTGCAAACCTAATACTGCTAAGTCTCTACAAACAGTAGCATTCCATTTAGCTAAGTTCGTACCTTTAGTATATAGTAAGTTTGCATCTGCATCATTAAACTCATTTACACCATCCGGAGATGAAGTAAATTTGAATGCATAACCAGTTCCATAGTTTACGAATATGTTATTATAAATATTCAAACTATTAGATCTTAAAATATTAAGTGCTGCAGCTGTATCATTGTTTCCATCGTAAAGAATCGAGTTGTTCATAATTTCGATGAAACCAGATGAGTTAATCCCTTTACTTGGGAATGCTCCAGTTCCTTTAATTAACATACCCGCTTCATTATTCTTGTAATCAGAAACAAATCCACCAGCAATCATATTGTTTGCAATTAAACCTCTTGAAATTGTTCTACAACTATCCATTGAGAAACCAATATTCTGAGCATTTACAATTTTATTACCTGTAATGATGAAGTCGGTAAGTGCTCCATAAATATTCATACCCACGTTATCTCCATTTCCACTTCTCATGAAAATGTCGTTATTACTAACGCTATCTATTTGAGTATAGAACACATCTATTGCAGCGGTGTAGTTATTTCTAAATTTGTTATTAATAACTTTATTTGGACCTGAAAATGCATTGTTCTTAACTCCAAGTAATCTCACACCGAAAGCACCACCATTAAATTCGCAATTTCTAACAACGTTATAACTCGCGGTAGCTGGGTCGGTAAATGCAATTTTCCCTGAGGCAAGTACACCTACTAATGTGTTTGCTGTTGCAGTACTATCAAAATTGAAAATACAATTTTCAATAGTTATATATTTTGCACTATCAGCAATATGAATTCCAGATGCTCTGGCTTTTGCTTTACTAGCAAATGTCAAGTATTTAAAATTGATGTATTTCGAACCATCTAATTGCGCAACGTGATGCTCAATCATTTCAGATGTATTCGTGTATTCAATTACTACATCTTTAGCATTATTTGTTGAAGAGATAAATGTAACAGTAGTGTCTGATGCTGTATGAATTGGAGGAATTGTGAATCTTTCATTGTAATATCCTGGAGATACCTTAAATACAATTGAAGAATCGAAACCACAAACTAATGCTACAACAGCTTGTTGGAAATTACTGAAATCTTCTGTTCCATTTTTACCAATTGTATATTCCCCTCTCTCTAAACCTACGCATAAGTCTTTGCATACTATTTCATTCGTAAATACTGTATCATTTAATAATCTACCAGAAGGTGCAATTCTAACACAAAGTGGAATTACTAAGAAATCATTTTTTTGATGTTTTAAACTGAATGAATGAAGTTGTTCATCATATCTTCCTTTCAAATCTTTCAATACTACTGTTTCTTGTCCTATCCATGTATTACCAGAATCTATCGAATATTCTAACTTAACTGATTTAGTACTTAAATCTTGGTTACCATCATTTAGAATTCTAACTGTAAATGTGTTTCTACCATAGATAGCTTTTTTATTTTCGATAGCTAATAAACTCACATCTAGTTCTTGTTTTTCATATTCTAATGAACCAATATCTGGAACGCGCGGACTTCTTTTTCTATTTGTGAAGTCGCGATTAATACCAGCAACTACTTGTCCTTTTTTATCAAATTGAAGAGTATCTCCTGGATTATTTGTAAAGTGTAAATCATATCCACTTACAAATTTTGGTAATTCGAAATATGATTTTAAATCATTTGCAGTATTCTGTTGCCATACTTCAAAAGTTCTTTGATTTCTTGGTGGGTAATAAGCAAATTTTGATAAATACCCTGTGAAATATGCATTATGATCAAACTGAGATGTTGCATCAGTTGAATTGAAGTATATAGCATATGGTTTTCTTGGAGCAGCATCAACAGAGTCAATCATGATGATGTTATTCCTAACATGAATATTAGAAGGTGCGAAATAATAAACTGTTGGAGTTGTTTCTGGTGGAATTGGAGCAGCAATTACACTATCTTTTACAAAGTTTAAAGCTGCAACGAAACCGTTATAACGAATAGAGTTATAATAGATTCCAATATTACTTGAACGCTTAATTAAAATTGCTGAAGAAGTATCCGCAACAGATGGTCCAAAAGCATGTGTAATCCAGTTGTTGGAAACGATACATCTATTATTAATAAATCCATCGACACCATATAATTTAATACCAATTTGTTTTGAATCAACAATTCTATTGGCATTAATTATACCTCCTTCTCCTGCAAAATTGTATGAAATAGAAACACATGTTGCAGCTGAATTACCTCTAGGATTTAATTGGTTAAATGCAATTCTATTAATTGTATTATTAGCAGAATAAATTCCATACTGATAATATCCTTGAATCTCATTACTATCAATAATATTGTCCATATCGAAATCTACAACTGATGCACCAAGTAAGGCAATACCAGCGTATCCACCGAGAATTTGATTTCTCGCAATTCTATTTTGTGATCCGTTTTTAGCAAATGCATTGGCATCTGTAATGTTTAACTTAGTACTCGATGTTGCTGCAATTGGATAAAAGAATGTATTAGTAGAACTTGAATTTGTTTCAATTTTACATCCTATTACTCCATTGTTTTTGGCATTTTTTGTAAAGTGAACACCTGTACCAAAATTCACTCCGGTATTTTTAATATTTAAGTTAACTAGATTCACAAAGTTTGAGCCGTTAAATCTAATGGTGTAATGTAGCTTGTCCTGGTCTCCTACTGGACTTGCAGGTTGTTGAATAGTAACAGCAGTATTTACATCAGTATTATATGGCCAAACAGTCAATATTGGAGAATCTAAATTCACTAAATATTTAGGAATTGTAATTCTTTCTAAATATGGATTTACAGATGGTTTAATATTGAAATATGTATCGTCTGCAATACCACAAACAACACTATCAAATGCATTTTGAATTTTAGAATAATATCTTAATGGGTCTGTATTTGGTAATCTTTCAGAACCAAAACCAATATAATAATGCCCCTCAATACCAGTACAAATGTTAGCACATGATCTATCATTTAAGAATACAGTATCTTGAGTTAAACCTGAAATTTTTTCAACACAAATTGTATAGTAGCCTTTAGAAGGTGTACTAAACTTTTTCTTAAATTTATATGTTTGGTAGTCTCCTGGTTTCTTTAAAACTAATGTTACAGTATCCTTGCTCTTAAATGAGTAGTTAACATCTTCTTTAGTTACTGTATATTCCAATACTACTTTTATGTTCTCTAAGGAATATTTACCTCTATTTCTTAATAATACTTGTAATTGATTAGGCTTAATAGATGAAATTACAGGATTTAAAACTTTGTTTACATCTAAATCAAAATTAGGCACTGTAAATTCATCACATCCAATATCTGGTGTTTTAGATTTTCTTGGTTGATTGTCGAAATCGTCAATAACATCTTGTCCTCCCGCAGCTTTACTTTCAACTGTTAAATCGAAAGTGTGGAAGTTGTATGGTAGTGACTCGAAAACAACTGGTAAAGCTAGAGATTTACGATCTCTAGTACCGTTTCCAACATCACCTTTAAATAAAGTTAATGCAGAAAGTGGAGTTTGAGACAACTGAGAGAATGTATAATTCTTAGTTGAAGTACCTTGTTGAGTTTTACGAATTCTTCTGATTAAAGCAAGTGGTGTATTTTTACTACTATACCAAGTATAGTATAAGTTGTTTTCAGATGCAATTAATCCGTTTGGAACAGTGTTACCAGTAGCAATATAATACTCTAAAGGAATTGCACCATTTCTAGAATATAAAATATTGTTAAATGCTTCAATATCTGTATTTGTATTGTTAACAATTAAACATCTTCCGAATGGAGGATTAGCTTCAACACTCGTTGCCGAAGTTCTAGGCGCATCCATGTAAACAGTATTGTGTAATACAGAAATTGCTAAACAAGAATTAAGGAAAATTCCGGAAGTAGTCGGGCTATAAGTAGTGAATCCACCACCAATCATATTATTACTTAATGTAAATGTAGATTTTTTAGCACCAACATTTTTATTACCTAAACACTGGAATAGTTGAATACCTTGGAAAGTAATATCTGATATTTTATTCTTAGAAATATCATTATAAAATACTCCTCCTCTATCACCTAAGCCTTTAGCATAAATACCACATCCTTGTGGATCCATACCAAATTTCCCTGATATAACATTGTTATAAACACGTGTATCAGAATATTCTAAATAGATTCCATATTTATGGAAACTTGTAATCGTATTTGCTTGAATTATATTTCCTTGATCTCTTCTATCTGTATCTGCACCAAACATGGCGATACCATAGTAACCTCCCAATATTTTATTTCCAATAATGGTATTACTTGTAGCATTTACTGCGTACTGATTAGTAAATAAAGTACCAAGTTTTGTAGCTACAATACATGCCACCGTATTTTGGTAATCTGTACGAGTAGAGTCGATTTTAATTATATTATCTTTTAATGTATTGAATTTAGAATTACCTGCAAATTGAATACATGTACCATTAATAGTACTTCTACTTTCAATAGTCAAATCTCTTAACGTAATGTATTGTGCATTGTTAAATAATACAGTAGAGTGGTTTTCAGCTGTACCATTTGCATACGTTAGTTTTGTAGAGAATACATTGTTTTTAGACTTGAATGTAATAGTGTTTGTTGCAGATGAGTTTCTAACTTTCCATAAGTTGATTTGCTCATCATATGTACCATCAGCAATTTGAATTATAGTTGGCCCAGACACTCCACATTTTAAATAGTCGTAAACTTCTTGGAAACTATTAAATGTTGTAGTATCTCTTGCAGCTTTCGGGTCGATTGTAAATAAACCTTCCAAACCAACACAAACATCTACTGTAATTGAATCATTTATTAAACGTAAATCTCCAAGGTTACTTCCTTGTAAGAAATAAACAGTTAATTTAAATGGTTCGTAATCATTACGAGTGATATAATGTCTAGGAAATACAGTTTTAGTTTGAGATTTAAAATTAGATGTAAGTCTATTATAATCTAACTCAATAACTGAATCCTCTGGTAATTGATCAATTCCATTAATTTTATATTTGAAGAATAGTTTTTTGTTACCACTATTCTGTCCTTGCCAACGAACAGTGATATTCCATGGTGTAGGTTTTTTATATCTAAATACATCTGGAGTTACGCCAATAATTGCATAATCGTTTCCTCCTGGTCCGTACTCATCACAACCAATATCTGGGGCATTTGCATTAAAAATACCATCACGAACCTCTCCATCAAAATCGTACTGAGCTTGAGATAAAGTAGCAGAACTACCTTTTTGATTTAACTCTGCAGACAATGTATGCAAATCTGAATTTGAGAAAAACAAAGGATCTAATGAAAGTGAATTTTTATCTCTGTTAGTAGCGATTTGCAATTCGCTTGGTTTAACTCTTGCTACACCACCATACCATGCATAACCTGTAGTATTATTTGCATTCGTATCTAACAATGCAACAAAAATATCGTTGTTATCTGATGCGATTACTGAGTTTGTAGCAGATGCATTATAATATGCGTAACCTTTATTCGCATTATATAAAATGTTATTGTAAACGTATAAGTTTCCAGTAGCTGGAGAACCATTAACATACATAGTTGTTGTATTGTCTACAGTACCTGTTTTTGTTGGTGCATCCATCAATATTGAATTGAAAAAGATGTTTGCCCATCCAACAGTATTTAAATATAAACCAACTGGTGTTTCAGTTGCACTAAATGTATTTGCAGCACTACTATAATTGTTGAAAAATCCTCCAGCAATCATATTATTGTTAATGTTTACATACTTATTTGTAGGCGCTCCAGTACCAACTACCGAACTTAAATAAATTCCATACTGCCCGGCATCTGTAACGTAGTTACGTATAATTTCAATATTTCCTGGTGCTGATGTAGTAATGTTTGATAATAAATATCCTGTTGATTTTACATCTGCTGATGGTCTGAAGTAAACTTTATTCCCTCTAATTTTAGCGTTAGTAGAGAAGTTGACAAATACTCCATAATAAGAAGTTTGTTGAATGATATTACTATCTACTGCTGTGGCTGAATCTCTTGGAGATGTTGAACCCACTAACGCAATTCCGTAGTATCCACCTGAAATTTTATTATATTTTAATGATAAGTATTTTGCAGTTCCTGTAGCTGATGCTGTAAGTACATAATTTTGAGCTTGTGTACCAATATTAGCACCTAAAATCCCCACAAAACCCTTTGAGTTTGAAATTGAATCGACAGTGATTTCACAATTTTTAATGGTACAATTATTTGCTCCATTCGTTAATTGTACACCAATACCAGTTACAATATTTCTATTAACAACTCTAATATTATTAATAGTTACTTTATCGATACCATTTAATTTAATACTCGTTTGCTGTGCTGCTTCAGAAATTAAAATAACATCTCTTTTTCCCGTAAAACTTTCGAAAGTGATGTTTTTATTTCCGTTTGGTAAATAAACATTGTTTACATCTAAATCAATGTTATCTGTATAAGATCCTGGTTTAATTCTAAATTTAATATCTGCACTTAAACCATTATAATTTAATGCTAAAACTGCAGCAGTAAAATTTGGATAATCAGCTCCAACAATACCAATTGTTTTAGTTCCACCTGTTAATGGTGAACCAAAAGTTGCACGAACAGTATCATTCAATGCATTAATATCTGAAGATGTATTATTAATTTCTTTTACGTATGCTATAACTGAATTATTAAGATTGTCTACATAATTTGAACTCAATGTAATGGTTCCAACAGAAATTTGTAAAGAATTACTAGCCGCAGGTATACTTACAGCCTGAGTTACATCAAGTTGGTCAACACCGTTAACTTTCCAACCCAATTTTACACTACTGATAGCAGCATTACCATAATTTCTTACAATTACTTTCAACAATTTTGTTGAACCGTTATGTACTGCTCCTACTGGAGAAGAAAACATAGTAAGTCCAGCGTCGAGAGTTTGAGCCTTCACTGAATTATTGAAAAACAGAAATGCTATCGATAAAATACCGATAGCTAATCTAGAATTTTTTTGAAAATTCTTAATAATGTTCATATGTAGTTCTGTTGTTATTTTATAATATCTATTGTTCCATTTTGACTTCTAGCTCTTGATTCAAGAGTATAGAAATATGTACCTGCACCTAATCCTTCAGCGTCCCAATCAAATGCTGGATCTGTAGATTCGAATACAATTTTACCCCATCTGTTGAAGATTGTAAATTTGAATCCTGGATCACAGTAAACTTTGTATTGATTAATGATGCTATAAGTATCATTAATTTTATCGCCATTCGGACTAAATACGTTTGGAATTGGATTTGTTAAATCTGTATTTGGAATAACTTTAAATTTAATTCGGAATCCTTCTTCTGGTGTTTTACAAGGAGGATTCGAAGTAGTGAAAAATACAGTATATGCACTATCTCTAATCTGATCACAACTTGTTTCCCATGAGAAGATAGCATTACCTTCGCCAGTAGCGTTAGTTTGTTCGAACTTAGCTAGGTTTCCTGGTATTCCTCCATAAACATCTCCTGAAGTAAATATTCCTACTGAATCGCCAGGCATTATACTAACTGAATTTAAATCAAGATGGAATTTCTCCCCTGCTACTAATTCAATTACTGTGTCTTTACCCGATGTAAAGTTCGGAGCTAAATCAGGGTTTCTAAATATGTATAATTTGAATACATGTCTAGCTGAATCTTGTGGATTTCTACATGCGCCATCCCATGATGCAATGTTTATATAATATGGTTCATCTCTGATTAAACTACAATCAGCAAACCACGACAAATTTGTTTTAACAGTATCTTTTCCTAATCCAAATGCTCTATTAATAACAGGTTTTGGTAAATTATAAGGAATGTTTGTACTGATAGAATCTAATGTGATAAACTCTCCAGTAGTTGTATCTAAAACAGTTAAGTTAACATTGTAAGTCTGACCTGCGTAAATAGTATCCACAGTCATTGGTAAATTCGTAAATGTAAACTTCGGTAGGAAGTTTGGTCTTTCACGAACAGTAATATTAAATGTTAAAATATTTTTTTCAGGATTAACACACTCATTATCTCTTGCTACAACACGAGCTACATATGGTGTAGTTCTAATGTCTGAACAAGTGGTAGTCCAATGTAAATTCGCACGAGCTGAATCTTTACCAAATGTTGGAATCAGATATGCAATATTTTGTACAATGGTTGGATTAGTAATTTCTGATGTTTGATCTAATGTAATGTATACAGAATCGAAACGTTGATTCGTATCTACAGCAAACATATTGAAATCGAAAACATCTCCCCCATAAATTGTAGTATCTACAATTGAGTAGGCTATATCATTTTTATCCCTGAACTCTGGGGCGGAGTTATACGGACCTGCTGCAAATACATAAACAGTATCATAAGAAGTTAAGGTAGGGCAAGCCTCATCAACTGTTCTCATATATAATTTATATGGTTCTGGTCGTACGTTCGCACAATTTGGCGACCAAGTAAATTTAACTTTCAAACTATCCGGACCATCAAGTTTAGAATACTGAATCATGTTTCCTCCTTGAGTTGACATGTAAGCAAAATCGGTAAGGTCTGGTATTAATTGAATATGTCTGTATTTATTAAAATAACTATTCGCTGTATCATAAACTGCTACGAAAAAACTATCTGTAGTACCTTCCTTGATGTAAACTGTATCTGCAGAGTAATTCGCGAATCGAGGTTTTCTATTTGGCTGATCACGTATATATATTTCTATACTAAAATCAACAGTATCTCTTTTTTTACAGTCATCATCGAATGCAATTATTTTAAACAAGTAAGACGTATCATTTCTATCCAAACAAGTTGTTTGCCAAATGAAGGAAGCTGTAGTATGAACAGGGGCTTGATTCACATTGAACGAAGGCATGTTTTGAGTAAATCTTGGGTTATGAGCAAAATCTTGAATCATAATCATGTTTACAACCTGAGTAGAATCATAATCGTACGTTTTAATGATTGAATCTGCTGCTAGCTGGAATTTTTCACCTGCGTTTACAAAGTATCGTTTTGTTTTTTTATTAATATTCGATGACGTAAGAATAGTATCCCCTTGATTATGATATTTATTCACAAACATAGGTTTATGATTTTCCTTCTTTCGGACATAGAGTGTAACAAAAGTGGAGTCGTAGAAAGGTGATGGACAAGTTTGATCTCGCACAACTACAGTAAATTTATATGGAGCTTCACGAACGTGATCTTTACAATTAGGCTTCCATTTAAATTGACCATTTACAACACCAATTCCACTGATAATTAAATTTTGAGCAGTTTGACCACTACTTAAATTACCAATTTCACCCCATTTACCTTGGAACAAGTTCGGGTCTAATAAATTGTCTTGTAAGTTTGGAATCATATACATAAAGATTGAGTCTGATGGACTATCTCTAGATGTAAATGTTATTGTATATTCATCAGGATAATTAACGGTATCAACAATTACTTTTTTCTGATTATTGTTATCTTCTGTTACTGGTGGAGCTTCTGGGCAGATAACTGTTTCTAATTGAAACTCTCTGAACATAGTTCCAATTTTAGTCCATACACCACTAATCTTTCTCCATTCTTCAACCTTAAATCCTACTAAATATCTTCCTGTACGTGTAGGGATAAAATTGATAACACCTGTTCTAGGGTTAACTGTTAAATCTGGAACACCATCCATAATATTATAGTTGATGTTATAACCTGGTGCATATGTAGCCACACCAAATGGTTTAACTTGAGAAGTTCCATCAGAAGGTGGAATTAATCCAAAAACCAATGAGTCACCATCTGGATCAGAAGGTTGCCAATCGATAGTATATGGTTTACCAACACAATAGAATGCTAAAGGAGCTTTCGCATATCTTGGTGTACTATTATATCTAGTTGCAGCAGTTGAACTTAAGCGTGGAAAATCTATAGTGAAATTCATACCTAAGCCAGAACTTCCTAAAACGTTAGTAGCTCCATCATTTCTACAACATTCCGAAGCTGATAAATAATATCCGTTCGCATTATTTAAAGAAAGTGCTTGTGTTGCTGTTAATGTATATTCAAACACACCAACTTGTAATGTTAAGTTAGATCCTGGAGGCGGACAATCTTTAGGGTCGTATGTAGCTATGTACATATTTACACGTGGTGTAGTAAAACTTACGTTTGCATTTGCGTTAGTACCATTTACATAGGTTGTAAAATTCATACTTGTAGGCATAGCCGCTGAAGATGGACTTGCATCTTTAAAAATTGTGAATCTTACTTTATATGTGTCACCACCTGCAATTCTAGTAATACTAATATCATATCCAGCAAAGTGACTCGCTTGAGATTTGAAACTAATTAGTATTAAAAACAAAAGCCCGAAATATTTAATTGTTCTCATTTTACTTTATTTACTTGTTGTTTTTGCCAATAACTATGCCAAAATATTATCAATTATCTAATAACAGCTATTGTGCCTTTGTTTAAATAATTTCTTTTACCTAAACCATTTGCTTTAATGATGTATACATACGTTCCATTCAATAAATATTCTCCAGAACTTTTGTCTTTACCATCGTACACAAAATCAGGGTCTGTAGTTTTAAATACTTCTATTCCCCATCTGTTATATAAAGCAAATTCGAAATCATCAACGTTAGTATAGTTTACACTTAGCGTATTATTTTTCTCTCTACCTGGACTAAATATTTGTGGAACCATCACGAGCGTTCTCTTATCGTCGCAAACGCGAACCATCTTAGTTTTCGTAACAACACAACCGAAGCTATTTGTTACAGATAAGCTAACATTATAGTATTCATTACCGTTTTCAGGGTAAGTATGACTAGGATTTTGAGCTGTATCTACAAAGTTGTCTTCCCCTACCCAACTATATGTATAAGGAGGAGTATCACCTACTACTTTAGAAATGAATTGAGTAACTTTTCCTGCACAATTCAATGAGTCGACATCAAAATCAATATCAGGTTGATTAAATACTTTCATCACAGAATCGAAAGAAGTCCAACAACCAGTGTTTTGATCGTTCACTCTTAATGTTACTCTAAAATATCCATCACTTGAAGGCAATAAGACTCCAAATGTTGGGCTACCTTTAAATGTGATTGTATTGTTAGGAATTACGTTTGGATATTCATCAACAGTCCACTCCCAAGCTGTATCTAAAGCTGGCAATAATTTATTCAAATCGAATACTGTTTGTTGACCAGCACAATTTGGAGTTAAATTAATATTGAACGACATAGGGTCGCGTACTGTTAAGGTATCTTTAATTATTGATGTACATCCTGTAACAATATCCGTAACTAAAATGCTGATAATTTTAGGACCATTACTTGTATAAATATGAATTGGTTCTCTAACGGTGTCAATAGTATTAGCATCTAGCTCCCATAAGTAAGTATAGTTTGCTGTATCACTGATTGGTTTATGAACAATTTTCAAGTTCGCAACATCACCAATACATAATGAATCTGGTCTGAAATCGAACCAAGGACTTAATGTATACTGTTGTGTAGCCTCACCTTTACAACCCTTAGCATCTTCAATTCTAACTCTTAAATTAATATATCTTCTACCAGCAACTACAGATAACGGGAATGCATCTGTTCCATCATTAACTTGATATAAAACTCTTGCATTATCATCGTCTATCCACTGAACAGTATTATATGGTTTTGTTAAGTAATGAGGTAAAACATGAATGCTGTCTTTTTTAGTATCGTAGCATAAAGCAGGATCGCTTAACATATCGATGTAAGGCTCACCAGTGTTTACTGTATCATATAAAGTAGTAGTACAACCATAAATATCTTTTAAAGTTGCTGTTATAGGGAATAATCCGGCACCACCATTAGCTGCGAATATCCATTTTGGATTTCTAATGTTAGGATCATTGTATCTACCTTTTCTATCCCAATTGTAAATTCCTGTACCAGAATCATAATCACCTTTCCAGAATACAGAGTCGATTGTTGGATCTGAAGTGATATTTAATCCAAAATTAATTACTGTACCGGGGCAGGCTGAATCACTTAAAATTTTAAATTCAGGTAGTTGACGAACTTTTACAGAATCTTCTATATCAATTCTACAACCTTTAGAGTCGATAACTGTAAACTTATATTTTTTAATACCATACGAAGGGTATATATATAATACAGTATCTTCATTTCCTGCACTAAAACCTTCATCTCCTAACCAGCGAACTGTATTATATGGAGGAACTCCACCAGATAAATTATCTAAAACAAATTGAGTTGGAGTACCCATACAAACTGTGTCTGAATGTACAGATGCTACTAATTTTGCATGGAAAATAGTATCTATAGTTGAATAAGAAACACAACCCAAGCTATCTAAACCTTCCACTCTATAATAAGTAGTGTCGCTACATAAATCGTGAAAATCTATGGCAGCAGTATTTGTAGTATCACCATCTCCATCAACTATCTCAACCCAATTGAATGGGTTTTCAGTTTGGCTACGGTAAACATTGTATCCTAATGCAGTTCTGTAATTTGGATTTCTAATAGGATTCCATGTTAAACGTGCTTGATTGTTTTTATAGAAAAACGCTTCAAGCTTAATAGGTTTTACAGGTGAAACTTCATCTTCAACACCACATAAGTTAACTGAACGAACATAGTATGAAGAATCTGGATTTGCATCAATAGACATATCCACATACGTATAAATATTTCTATCAGTAGTTGTATAAATTAAAGAACTACCTCTATAAATATCATAACGAATAAATGTATTTGTATCTCCTGTGGCTACACCCCAATTTAAAGTAACATGGTGTGTTGTTTGATCATAAGTTATACATCTGATTGGTGGAGATAAATAAAAATCTGGTGGTAATAAGTTAACTGAAAATGTTCTGATTGTTTTACCAGGAACACGACAGAAGTTATCTTTACCAGTAACTACGAAGTTATATCTACTCGAAGTTAAACCATTACAATCGTCTCTCTTGTTTAAGTTTGCACAAGTTGTTGGCCAATACAACCAAACAGTATCTTGAGAAAACTTTCCGTATTGTGTACCTAAGTCGTAACCGTAACCAAAAATTTCTCCAGGTACATTCGAAATTGCAATTGGAGCTGGGTTAGACGGGTTACTATAAGTATAATTATATTTGTTTTTAGTTAACATGGCACAAGGTGGGAAAGGGCAACCAGCTAAAGTATCGCCATTATTTGTACCCATAGCTAAACCATTTACTGTTAACTCTAGATTTTGAGTGCTAATATCCAGTCCCCCTGCTGTAGAATCTCGAAGAACAATTGGAATCAGTAAAGTATTACCTGCCAAAACGTTAAGAACATTGGTAGGTTTATTATTTGCTGTTTTAAAAGGTGCAAACACATCCGGGAAACGGTTTGTGTTTTGATTTTCATCAGGAATTAGAATACGAGATTGGAAATCTCTGAATACCTCTGCTACTTTTTGATCGCATTTGTATGCTGCCACACGGAAAGCTGTTACATAATATCCAGATACTAAAGGTTTAAATGTAAACTCTCCAGTATAGTTATTGAAAGAATATTGAGATGATAACAAACCCATTGGGTTCGCAGCATTAAAGAAAGGGTAATTCGTCCAAAGTGTAGCTGGATCGTAAGTATTATTTACTACCTCATCTAAATTCACAACAGGATCTGCGAAATCGTAATATAATCCATCTAAATCTATATCAATTGCATTGTTGTTGAACACGAAATCTAAACCTGTGGTATATAAAATTGCTGCTGGAGCTTCCGAAAACTCAGGTGCAGAATCGAAACAATCAGCAACAGGTTGTGCATTTGTTGATCCATTTGGATAAAACGGATACATTTTAGAAACCAAATACATTGATAAACCTCCAGAAGAACCTTGTCCTATATTCACAATACCATCATTTCGACAGCAACTGTTCCAAGAAAAAATAAAAGGTGTATTTGGGTTTGTAGGAGGCAAAACACCATGAAAATCGATTGGATCAGATTCAAATGTATGTTTTTCTAATGCTCCAATATCTGGAGTAGCACAAACTAGGGGGCCACCAGCACCAAAACTACAAGAAGGAGAAACGTCCTTTTTCTCCGTCATAGTGATGTTAATATCACCGTTTGCTGTAACTCTACCAGGGTTTAAAGCTGTGCTTAATACACCATTTAGGTTATCTACTTGAATTGTAGAAGTAGAACCAACATTACCAATCGTAGCGGCTTGGCCTCCGTTTGGAGTAGCACAGTTACGGTAAACGATAACTTTGAACTTGTATTTGCTAATACCACCTTCAATTACGCATTTCCAAGTAATTTCACCACCTGCATAATGCGTTGCTGAAACGTTAGAAACCATGAAAATTAGTAATGAAACTATTAATACGAGTTGTTTTTGAAATCTTTTATTCATCGGAATAATATAATAGGACTCCAAATATATGCAAAACTAGTGCCAAATAGAACAGATATGTTACAATAGAGGGGGTATTCAGAAAAACATACTGAAATATAAGTATTTACCCATTAAAAAACTACAAATGTGAATATATCTAGACTAATATTTGCACAATAAAATCAGGTGATTGTACAAAATCTAAATATGTGTCAATTTTGAGTATCATGTATCGGGTATCGGGTAATCAATTTGAACAATTTGAACAATTTGATCAATATACCAATTAGCCAATATGAAAATGAGTCAATGAGCCAATTTGGACAATTTGAACAATTTGAATAATATACCAATTAGCCAATATGAAAATGAGTCAATGTGCCAATTTGGACAATTTGAACAATTTGAATAATATACCAATTAGCCAATATGAAAATGAGTCAATGTGCCAATATGATTAGGATAAATACCAAAAAACAGCTAACAATTACTAATTACTATTTTCTATATACAATTAACGTATTTCAGGTATCGGGTAGCATGCAGCCCGGGGTTTTAACCCCGGGAAATTGTATGGGGTATCAAAAAGTCAAATTTTATGCAAAAAAAAAATCCCGAGCTCAGAGAACTCAGGATTTTGTAGTCCGGATAGGATTCGAACCTATGACCTACGGTTTAGAAAACCGTTGCTCTATCCAGCTGAGCTACCGAACCAATTAGGGCGCAAATAAACAAGTTTAAGCTGAAATTTGCAAATAAATAGTAATAATAAAAATTTAAGAATTGAATCTCAAGGAGATGCTATAATGTAATTTATTTTTTTTGCAGAATATTCTTGAAACACTATATTTGCGCTCCGCTGGTGAGGTGCCTGAGAGGCCGAAAGGAACGGTTTGCTAAACCGTCGTACCCCAAAAGGGTACCGAGGGTTCGAATCCCTCCCTCACCGCAAATTAATCTACTTGAATATCAAGCTTCAAGGTTTAATTTAAATTTTTTCCGCAAAAACCAAGTAATTTTACTATTTTTGCAAACCTTTAAAAAAGTTCGGGGTGTAGCGTAGCCCGGTCATCGCGTCTGGTTTGGGACCAGAAGGTCGCAAGTTCGAATCTTGCCACCCCGACTTACAAATCCTGAGTTCTCTGAGCTCGGGATTTTTTTTTTTTGCATAAAATTTGACTTTTTGATACCCCATACAATTTCCCGGGGTTAAAACCCCGGGCTACGCAATTCTCGATACTCGATACCCAATTCCCACTACCTTTTCCCGGGGTTAAAACCCAGAGCTACATGCTACCCGATACTCGAAATACGTTGATACTAAATAGAAAATCGAAAATAGTAATTACTAATTGTTAGCTTTTTTTAGGTATTCATTCTAATCATATTGGCTCATTGGCTCAATGACTCATTGGCACATTGACTCATTATCATATTGGCACATTGAATCATTGTTCAAATTGTTAAATGATTCCCAATACCCATGATAAGCATATGACTAGGTCGTGCCTAAGGCATGACTAAGTCGTGATTAAGACATGACTTAGATTCGACGCAAGCACGGTAGAAGCACGGTACAACCACGGCACAAGATCGGTATAACTGCGGTACTGGAAATTTTCTCTAGGAATACATTAATCGGGTTTTCATTTGAAGCAATTTAGTAGATAGTTTGACTTCTTGATTCTTGATTTCTTGACAAATTGAAACTAGAAATTCTTCGTTTGTAAATAGAAAATAGAAATTAGTAATTAGTTAGTAATTGGTATTCGTTAGTTTTCTAGTTGTCCAAATTGGCACATTGACTCATTATCATATTGGCTCATTATCATATTGGCTCATTGTCCAAATTGACTCATTGACTCATTGGTACATTGACTCATTGTTCAAATTGCTCAAATTGCTCAAATTGTAATTCCCAAATTGAGAAATCAATTCCCATAAATACCAAAATAAGAATTGTGGTAACACAAAAACTGCGTTTAAACGCAAATAAAACACTTTTGTGGTTTTGGCACATGGATTGAAATAGTGTTATCGTTGTTGTTAATTTAATTGAGCTCTCTCAGAAATACCTCGTTTGTTCGGGGTATTTCTTTTTTTACTTAATCGAGAATAATTTATTCTGTTTCGATTGCATATCGTACATTTTCATAACGTTTACAACTTTGGTTCAAAAACTATCTTTATATAAAATAATTTTGAATAAATACTTATAAATCATTCCTATTTGTAATATATAATTTGTATTTTTGTGCTGAAAACATTATCATAACATATCTATCTCATCATAATGAAAAAATTAACGTCTCTTGTTTTAAGCTTACTTCTTGTACAGTTTGCTTTTTCGCAAACCTCAACTTTTTCGGGGTCGGGGAATTGGAGTTCAGCTTCACGTTGGAATAATGGAGTTCCGAATTCATCGACAGCTGCAATTATTGCCAATAACTCAACTTGTACTATCGATATTACAAATGCTACTTGTGCATCATTAGTAATTCAAACTGGTAATAGAACAACTACTTTAACAATATCAAGTGGTAAAAAACTTACTGTAGTAGGAAATGCTACTATACAAATTTCTACTTCAGATGGTAGAATTAAAAAAATTGATGTTGGAGATGGTACGTTAGATGTAGGTGGAAATATAACAATGGATAATCCTTCAAATGCTAACAGAGATGGTATAGTTAGTATTGGTACTGGTGTACTGAACTTAACTGGTGATTTTATAATGAATGGTGGTAATGGTGAAAATACTTTAGAATTTACTGCTGCAAATGATGGAGATCTAAATATTGGTGGTACTATTACAGGTTCAGGAACTTTAACTGAAGCAACTGGAACTATTACTTATAACAAAGCTGGTGATCAAACTATTACAGCTACAACCTATTATAATTTAGGTATAGCAGGTTCTGGAACTAAAACTTGTGGTGGTTCATTTACACTATCTGGAGGTTTAAATTTAACAGCTGGAACTTTAAGTTTAAATGGAAATACATTAACAGTTAATGGTGATGTGACTAGAAATTCTGGAACGATTAAAGGAAGTACAACTTCAAATCTAACAATCGCTGGTACTGCTAGCAATTGCTCTCTATATTTTGATCAAACTTCATCTGCTTCTCGTAGTTTAAACAACCTTACTTTATCTCGTCCGAATGGCGCAACTTTAGTAGATACACTCGAATTAAATAATACTTTAAGTGTTACAAACAATGCAACATTAAACACAAATAATAAATTAATTCTGATCTCTACTGCATCTACAACTGCTAGAGTTGCTGATTTAAGTGCTGGTACAGTTAGTGGAAAAGTTATTGCACAACGTTATGTTCCAGGCGGAACAGACAAACGTCGTTGGAGATTTTTCTCTTCACCTGCAAACATTTCCAACAGTTATAATTATTATCAATTTATTGATGATATCCATGTTACTGGTGCTGGTGGTTCAGCAAATGGTTTTGATAACTCTCCAAATAATAGTCCATCGGCAAGAACATACAACGAAACAGTAGCTGGTGCTTCATCAAATGGATGGGCGAATCCTACTGTTTTAAATACAAACATTCCAGTTGGTAAAGGGGTTTCTGTTTTTGTTCGTGGTAGTAGATCAACTCAAGATCCTTTCTTAAATTGGTCGACTCCGGATAACGTAACTATTGATTTTACAGGTAACTTAAATCAAGGCACTATTGATATTTCATCTCAATTAACATATACAGTAAGTACTCCAACTGCAGATGGTTTTAATCTAGTTGGAAACCCTTATATGTCGCAAATCGATTGGTCATCTGCAAACATCACAAAAACAAATATTGGAAACTATATTTATATCATAAACCCAAGCACTGGTACATATGCTACATATGATGAAAGCACACAAACAAGTGTAAACGGTGGTTCAAGATATATTGCTTCTTCTCAAGGATTTTTTGTTAGAACTACAGGTGCTAGTCCTTCAATAATTTTCAATGAAACAGCAAAAGTTACAAACACTGCACCTGCATTTTACCGTGCAGAAAAAAGTTTTACTACTGATTTTTCTAGGTTAAAACTTAGAGCTATTCGTAATGCTGAAAACACAGATGAATTAGTAGTTGTATTTGGCGATACTGCTCACAAGTCTGGAATCGATGCATCTGATGCTGTGAAGTTCTTCAACGATAATAATTTGAATATTTATACTCGTTCGAAAGATCTTACAAACTTAGCGATTAACTACTTCCCTACTCCTACTTCAAATGATACAATCCCTGTTTCATTCTTTAGTTTTGTAGATGGTATAAAAGCATTAGGAACCTATAGCATAGAAGTTGCTTCTATCGAAAATTTCCCAGGAAATGTTGATGTGTTTTTAGTAGATAATTATGCTAATCAGATTGTCAATCTTAAAGAAACAAATAATTACATTTTTAATCTCGACTTAAATGCAGCATCTGCAGGTAATGATCGTTTCAAATTAATTTTCAAACCAGATACAAGTACGGCTACTAAAATCACTAACTTCTCTGGCATCAGTGTAAATAAAAATATCGTATTAAATTGGAGTACTAATAAAGAAAAAAACATCGCATATTATACTGTTGAAAAGAGTTATGATCAAGTGAGATTTACTTCACTTAAACCAAAACAAGTTATTGCATACAATAACAATTCTGGTTTTAATAGCTATTCGATTATCGATAATAGTCCTAAAAATGGATACAACTACTATCGTGTAACTATGGTAGATTCTAATGGCGTAAGAAAAACATATGCCGAAGTTGTTGCTGTTCAATGGAAGAAAAAACATTTAACAGAATCTGGAAATGTTGAAAGTCCGATTGCTCAAAAAACTACTTTCAGTGATGTTGAACAAATTGCAATTTTCCCTAACCCTGCTCAGAACAATGTTTCCTTAAGAATCTATACTGATTTAGAAGAGAATAATTTAGTCGAGATTTGTGATATAACTGGAAAAATTATTTCTAAATTTGAAGTGCCTAGTCAGGAAATACGAAACATAGATATATCGACCCTAGAAAAAGGTTTATATTTAATAAGAAGTGTATCAGAAATATCTGGCAAACAGTTTACAACTAAATTAATTAAAGAATAAATACATGAAAAAAGCATTTAAACTCTCGTTAGCAATCACAGGCTTATTTCTTGCGCTCAGTATTCCTAGTTTTGCTCAGGATCCAGGTCCTGATCCAGGGGGTGACCCAGATGCTCCAATTGATGGAGGCATAGGCATTCTTGCAGCTGCTGGAATTGCATATGGAGTAAAAACACTTCGCAAAAAAGACTAAAAAAAATCATAGATTTGCAACCGCTTATGAATAATAAGCGGTTTTTTTATGCCCTAGTGGTGAAATTGGTAGACATACCATCTTGAGGGGGTGGCGCTGAAAGGCTTACGAGTTCGAATCTCGTCTAGGGCACTATTAGACATTAGACATTAGATATTAGATATTAGATATTAGACAATAGATAACAGCAAATTCGAGGTTCGAGGTTCGAGTCACGAAATTCGGAAAACCTTAATGATTAAGTATTGTTATCATTCTGATTATTTTAACAATCCAAAAATTTTAAATATAAAAAAGTGAGTAAAAAAGGTAGAGTTTTAGTGGCAATGAGTGGTGGTGTTGATAGTTCTGTAGCAGCAGTAATGTTGCACGAGCAGGGCTATGAGGTGATTGGCATTACCATGAAGACTTGGGATTATGCGAGTTCTGGAAGCTCATCTAAAGAAACTGGATGTTGCAGTTTAGACTCTATTAACGATGCTCGAGCATTGGCTGTTTCTTACGGCTTCCCTCATTATATTTTAGATATTCGAGAAGAATTTGGAAATTTTGTAATTGATAATTTTGTTGAAGAATACTTAGCTGGTAGAACTCCAAACCCTTGTGTGCTTTGTAATACGCATATTAAATGGGAAGCATTGATTAAAAGAGCCAATCATTTAGATTGTGAATTTATAGCAACTGGGCATTATGCAAATATTCGTGAAGAGAACAATCGACACGTTATTTCTAAAGGAAAAGATGAGAATAAAGACCAAAGTTATGTGCTTTGGGGTGTTTCTCAAGCAAACCTAGCCAGAACAATGCTGCCATTAGGTAAATTTCATAAATCAGAAATTAAGCAAATGGCAATTGATATGGGGCAAAAAGAATTGGCTGCTAAAAGCGAGAGCTATGAAATTTGCTTTGTACCAGATAACGATTACAGAGCATTTTTAAAACACCAAGTCCCTACCTTAGAAAAAGAAGTAGATGGTGGTGAATTTGTATTAACAGACGGAACCGTTGTTGGCAAACACAAAGGATACCCTTTCTATACAGTTGGTCAACGTAAAGGCTTAGAAATAGCATTAGGTGAGCCAATGTTCGTATTAGAAATTCTTCCAGAAACTAATCGTGTTGTTTTAGGTAAAATTGATGAATTACAACGCACACAAGCAATTGTACGTGGTTATAATTTAGTGAAATATGCTAGCATTCCTGAATCAATTGAATCGCTAACGAAAATAAGATACAAAGACAAAGGAACGATGAGTTTAATCCAAGAAGATGGCGACAAAATCTTAGTGGATTTCTTAGAACCTGTATCTGGATTAGCACCTGGGCAATCTGCAGTATTTTATGAAGGAAACGACCTTATTGGAGGTGGTATCATTTCTCGTTCATAAAACACGAATATTACATTCTCATAACATTACAAATCAAAGAGTATTAGTATCTTTATAAAAGATTTTATTTTTTATGAAAAGAATTATACTCTTTACCCTAGTATCTTGTTTATCGATAAGCATTTTTGCACAAGATAGATACATCATCTTTTTAAAAGACAAGGCGAATTCACCTTATCAAATAAATAATCCTTCAGCGTACTTAAGTGCACGTGCTATTGCTCGTAGAACCGCAATGAACATTAGCATCGACAGTGCCGACATCCCAGTTAATCCTAGCTATTTAGCAGGTATTGCCAATACAGGTGCCAAAATTCTTAATACATCAAGATGGTTTAATAGCGTAACTGCACAAGCAGATACAAATCAAATTATAGCAGTTGGTGCATTAAATTATGTAGATCGATATGTGAAAGTATTTGGATCTAACTTACATCGTAAAGCTGTTAAAAGTAAGTACGAAGAAGTTGAACCTATTCAAGTAACAGCTTCTCGAAAATCTAGTTTAGGTAACTATGGCGGAGCTTTAACTCAAACTCAAATGATAGGCGCAGATGCTTTGCATGCTGCAGGATATACTGGAAAAAACTCTGTAATAGCAGTAATTGATGCTGGTTTTACGAACGCTAATATACATCCGGCTTTTGATTCATTACGTTTGCAAAATCGTTTATTAGGTACTTGGAATTTCTCTACAAATACTGCCGATGTATACGGATATAGCAACCATGGTACAAGTGTGCTATCTTGTATGGCAGCCTTGGTTCCGGACACCATGATTGGTACTGCACCTCATGCAAAATATTACTTATTAAGAACTGAAGAAGAAGCTACAGAATATGAAGTAGAAGAATACAATTGGGCTGCAGCTGCTGAATTTGCAGATAGTGTTGGAGCAGATGTAATCAACTCTTCGTTGGGTTATACAGAATTCGATGCAAAATCTCAAAATCATACTTATGCTGATATGAATGGAAACACTGCAGTAGTTACAATTGCTGCAAAAATCGCATCAGAAAAAGGTGTTTTAGTAGTGAACTCTGCAGGTAATTCGGGCAACGACTCTTGGTTTTATATTGGTGCACCTGCTGATGCAGAAGAAGTTTTCACTATTGGCTCTGTAACAGCTTTTAGAGATATATCTGGATTCTCATCAAACGGACCAACTAGTGATGGTAGAATTAAACCTGATGTATGTGCTCAAGGATCTCAAACTTATGTAGCTAGACCTAGTGATTTAGGATATGGTACTGGTAGTGGAACTTCGTTTAGCAGTCCAGTTACTGCTGGATTTAGCGCTTGTGCATTCGAATTATATAAAGTATCGCACCCTTCCGCAAAACCAGCTGATGTAAAAGCATGGATTAAAAAATATGCTGATCGCTCTACACAACCAAATAATCAATATGGTTATGGTATTCCTGATGGTAGTAAATTATTATTAAACGCTTCTATAGAAAACACTTCAAAAAATTCTTATAAAGTATATCCAAATCCTAGTGCAAACATTTTATACATCAATGTAAATAATGGAAACAACAGAGTTTGGAAATTCCAATTAAGTGATGCACTCGGAAAAGTATTATACGCTCGCGATTTCGATACAATAGAATTATTAATGGGAATCGAACTTCCTCCAAACATTTCTAAGGGTTTTTACATTATATCATTATCAACGGAAAACGATTCGTTCAAACAAGTTATCATTAAAGAATAGTGAAGAAAACTCTTATTGTGCTGTGCGCATTTCTAATGTGTATTAGCAATTCTTATGCTCAAACTAATTATACTATCAGTGGATATGTAAAAGATGCATTCTCTGGTGAGAGTTTGCTTGGGGCTAGTATTTTAATTAAGGAGATAAACAAAGGCACACAGAGCAACGAATACGGTTTTTACTCCATAACTCTACCTGCCGGTAAATACACCGTTATAAGCTCTTATTTGGGCTTTAATAATAAAGTAGACACGCTTCGATTAAATAAAAACATCAGACTAAATATAAACCTAAGTAGCAAAGCAATTCAAAGTGCTGAAGTAACTGTTACTTCTAAACGTGCAGATGAAAATGTGAAGAGCACTCAAATGAGTACTCAAACCTTGGAGATGGAAAAAGTGAAAACGCTTCCGGTTATTTTAGGTGAAGTAGATATTCTTAAGACTCTTCAATTACTTCCAGGTGTTCAATCGGCAGGAGAAGGAAATAGTGGATTTTATGTACGAGGTGGTGGACCAGATCAGAATTTAGTATTATTAGATGAAGCGGTTGTATATAACACTGGTCATTTATTCGGATTCTTTTCTGTGTTTAATTCTGATGCGATTAATAATACGAGCATCATAAAAGGTGGTATCCCTGCAGAATATGGTGGTCGATTATCTTCAGTTGTAAACGTGAACATGAAAGAAGGAAATAACAAAACTTTTCATGCAACAGGAGGGATTGGACTGATTTCTTCAAGAATAACCTTAGAAGGTCCTATTCAAAAAAATAAAAGTTCTTTTATGGTGGCTGGACGAAGAACATATATTGATGTTCTTACCAAACCCCTTGCTGGGAATAATGAGCGATTAAAAAATTCGGGATATTATTTCTACGATTTGAATATGAAATTGAATTATCAATTTTCGGATAAGGATAGATTATTCTTGAGTGGATATTTTGGTCAAGATGTTTTTAAATTTCAGGGTGAACGATTTGGCATTCGATTTCCATGGGGAAACACCACTACAACTTTACGTTGGAATCATTTATTCAGTGATAAACTGTTCGTAAACACTACTGCTATCTACAGCGATTATATTTTCAAGCTTGGTGCATCTCAAAGTAATTTTGATTTCGAATTATTTTCTGGAGTAAGAGATTTCACTACGAAATTAGATTTCGATTTCTTCCCGAACATCAGAAATCAAATGAAGTTTGGAGCACTTTATACTTTTCATCGCTTCACTCCTACTACAGCAACTGGAACGATTGGCGAAGCAAGTATTTCACCAGAAAAAATTAACAGACAATACGCAAATGAAGCTGCATTTTATGTTTCGAATGATTTCGATTTAACAGATCAATTACGTTTGAATACAGGTTTGAGGTATTCATTATTTCAACAAATCGGCCCGTATGATAGATACGTAGGAAATATCGATGGAACTATTATCGATACGATCTCTTATGGCAAACTAGAAAATATCAAATTTTATCATGGTTTAGAACCACGTTTATCATTAAGATATACACTTGATAAAACCTCGAGTATAAAGGCTTCTTATACTATTACAAATCAGTATATACATTTAGCTTCTTTATCAGGAAGTACATTACCAACAGATTTATGGATTCCTAGTTCTTCATTAGTTCGTCCGCAACGTTGTACTCAATATGCGGTTGGATATTTCAGAAATTTCAAAGACGATATGTATGAAACATCTGTGGAATTGTATTATAAAGACTTAACCAATCAAGTTGAATTCAAAGAAAACAGTACTGGTCAGTTAAGTCCGAATATCGAAAATGATTTAACTTTTGGAACTGGTAAATCTTACGGCGCTGAATTTTTCATCAAAAAAGCCCAAGGTAAATTTAATGGTTGGATTGGCTATACATTATCTTATGCGGAAAGAACCTTCCCTCAACTTCAAAACGGAAAAACATTTTATGCGAGATACGACAGACGACATGATGGCTCTATCGTTTTATCATACACACATTCTAAAAAATGGACATTCGGAGCAGTGTTTGTGTATGGTTCTGGAGCAGCCTTCAATTTGCCTACACACCTAGTATTCTTTAGTGGTACGCAGGGTTTGTATTATGAAGATGATTATAGAAATAAATACAGATTAATCCCTTATCACCGTTTAGATTTATCTGCAACTTATACTCAAAAGAAAACAGAGAAATTCGAATCGGTTTGGAACTTTAGTATTTATAATGTTTATAATAGACAAAATCAGTACATCATATATTTAGATATACAAGGAAATGTTTTAGATCCGAATGGAGGATTGAAAATTCAACCTAAACAAATCACTGTATTCCCGTTTATTCCTTCGGTTACTTGGAATTTTAAGTTTTGACAATTAGTCTTGGGACAATGGGACATGGGACAAAGGACAATTAGTCAATTTGAACAATTTGAACAATGTTATATATAGCTCACCGGTCCCCGAATGTAGTTTCGCGTCAGCGGAACGGAATTGAGGGGGACAATTGGACAATGAAAAAAAAGAAAATGAATAGAATAATAATTATAATATTAAGCTTTCTTACAATTGGTTTTACGGCGTGTGAAAAGAACATCGATGTAGATTTTCCGCCTGGAGAAAAGCCTTATGTAATTGAAGGTTACATTGAAAATGATGCAGTGCCTATTATCAGTATTTCTAGAGGTGTTTCTTTTTTGAATACGATTACAAGCACAGATTTCAACAATTTATTTGTGAATAATGCAACAGTTAGTATTTCTGTTGATGGAGGTGCTCCTATTCTGATGACACCAATAAATATTGGTGGTGCAACGATATATACAAATTTAAGTTTATCAGGGGAAGTTGGTAAACAATACGATTTAAGAGTTGAAGTTGATGGAAAAGTCTTTACAGCAAGTACTAAAATATTACCACCTCAACCACTTGATAGTATTGTATACAAACAAGCTGAAGGCGATAGAGGCACGATTGATTCCTTAGTAGAACTTACAGCATGGTATACCGACCCTGTTGCTCCCGAAAATTATTCAAGAATACTAACTAAGAAAAACTCAGAACTATTTTATGATGTATCATTTAATTCAGTTTATAATGATTTCATCATAAATGGAAAACAAATATCTTTTACGGTATTTGGAGGAAAACAAGCCTTACAAAACAACGACTCTGCAGATTTTAGTCAATATGGCTATTTCAAACGAGGAGATACTGTTTATGTTAAATGGGCAAGTATAGATAAAAGCCAATATGAATTCTGGAACACATTTGAATCGCAAAGTGGAAGTTTCGGAAACCCTTTTGCTCCTACTGTGTTAATTAAGAGTAATATTAAAGGAGCTGGAGGAATAGGAATATGGGCGAGTTATGGAGCAAGCATCGACACCGTTATTATTCCCAAATAGACTGTTAACAAATCATCGAATTTTAAACATTATCACATATATCCGCTGAATTCAATAATTTAGCGAAAATTTTATTTTTTAAAGATGGACAATACAACAATAGAGCACGTAGAATGCTTAATTATAGGTTCTGGACCTGCTGGATACACTGCGGCTATTTATGCTGCTAGAGCAGATCTAAAGCCAGTAATGATCACAGGAATACAGTTAGGTGGTCAATTAACCACTACTACAGAAGTTGAGAACTACCCTGGTTACCCAGATGGTACTCAAGGTCCGGAAATGATGGAAGATTTCAGAAAGCAAGCTGAGCGTTTCGGAACTGATATTCGTTTTGGATATGTAAATAAAGTTGATTTCTCAGGAAGCAAACATGTTATTACAGTTGATGAAACTAAAACAATTACTGCAGATACAGTAATTATCGCAACAGGAGCATCTGCTAAATGGTTGGGATTAGAGTCTGAACAAAAATATAATGGATTCGGGGTATCGGCATGTGCAGTATGCGATGGATTCTTTTTCAAAGGACAAGATGTAGCTATTGTTGGCGCTGGTGATACAGCAGCTGAAGAAGCTACGTACTTAGCAAAGCTTTGTAATAAAGTATATATGATTGTTCGTAAAGGTGAATTCAGAGCTTCAAAAGCAATGGTTCATAGAGTTCAAAATACTCCGAACATCGAAATATTATTCCATACTGAAACTCAAGAAATTGTAGGTAACGGACAAAGTGTAACTGCAGTGAAAGTAGTAAACAACGAAACAAAAACTGAAAGAACATTAGATGTTACAGGTTTCTTTGTTGCAATCGGACATAAACCCAATACAGATATTTTCGCAGGTCAATTAGATTTAGATGACGCTGGTTATATCAAAACTATTCCTGGTACTACTAAAACAAATATTGAAGGCGTATTTGCGGCAGGCGACGTTCAAGATAAAGTTTACCGCCAAGCTGTAACTTCAGCAGGATCGGGATGTATGGCGGCATTGGATGCTGAGAGGTATTTGGCAGCAAAGCACTCATTGTAGAAATTAGATATGAGATTTGAGATATGAGATTAGATCATTTTTCTCAATACTAATATCTAAAATCTAATACCTAACGAAAAAAGGTTTTGACGGATGTCAAAACCTTTTTTTTATTACCAGTTACCAACTACCAGTTACCAGCTACCAGTTACCAATTACGCAGTAACAGCATACATCTCTTCTCTCCTAGCTTTTAAAGCTTCGTCGTTGATGTATTCGTCGTATGTCATAACCTTATCGATAATACCACTTGGAGTGATTTCGATAATTCTATTTGCTACTGTTTGAATGAACTCATGGTCATGAGAACTAAACATACAAGTACCTTTGTAATCTTTTAAAGAATTGTTGAACGCAGTGATCGATTCTAAGTCGAGGTGATTTGTAGGTTCATCTAACAACAACACGTTTCCGTTCATCATCATCATTCTAGAAATCATACAGCGAACTTTTTCTCCTCCTGAAAGCACCTTACAGTTTTTCAAAGTTTCTTCACCAGAGAATAACATTCTTCCTAAGAAACCACGGATAAAGGTTTCGTCTTTTTCAACTGAATATTGACGCAACCAATCGATTAAATTTAAATCTTCTTGGAAGAAAGGATAATTATTAGAAGGCAAATAAGATTTAGTGATGGTAACACCCCATTTAATCTCACCAATTTTTGTATCAATATTACCCATCAACATTTCGTAGAATGTAGCAGCACTAATACTATCACGAGATAATAAAGCAACTTTATCACCTTTATTCAGGGTAAATGTAATGTCTTTAAACATGCAAGTACCTTCATCAGAATAAGAAGCTAAATTCTCAACTGTTAAAATTTGATCACCAGCTTCACGTTCTGGTTTGAAGAAAATTGCAGGGTATTTACGACTAGAAGGTTTAATTTCATCAACATTTAACTTCTCTAATAATTTCTTACGAGAAGTAGCTTGTTTAGATTTAGAAGCATTCGCAGAGAAACGCTCAATAAATTCTTGTAATTCTTTACGTTTTTCTTCAGTCTTTTTATTTTGATCAGCTCTTTGTTTTAAAGCCAATTGAGAACTCTCGTACCAATAAGTATAGTTACCAGAGTACACATTCATTTTACCGAAATCGATATCAGCGATATGAGTACACACAGTATCTAAAAAGTGACGGTCGTGGGAAACTACGATTACAGTGTTCGGGAAATCTGCTAAGAAATTTTCTAACCAAGAAATGGTATCAATATCCAAATCGTTGGTAGGCTCATCTAGTAAAAGGATATCTGGATTGCCGAATAAAGCTTGAGCTAATAATACACGAACTTTTTCATTACCCGAAAGTTCGTTCATCAATTTATAATGAAGATCTTCTTTAATTCCTAAGCCACTTAACAATGATGCTGCATCACTTTCTACGTTCCAACCGTTCATTTCAGCGAAATGCCCTTCTAATTCAGAAACACGTTCACCATCTGCATCATTAAAATCGAGCTTTGCATATAGTGCCTCTTTTTCGACCATAATATCCCATAAGCGCTTGTGGCCCATGATTACTGTTTGTAAAACTTGGCTTTGGTCGAATTCAAAGTGATTTTGCTTTAATACTGCCAAACGATCGCCTGGAGTAATAGAAACATGACCAGTAGTAGAGTCGATTTCGCCAGATAAAATCTTCAAGAAAGTAGATTTACCAGCGCCATTCGCACCGATTACACCATAACAATTGCCCGGTGTAAACTTCACATTCACATCTTCAAACAGTACTCTTTTGCCGTATTTCAGCGATAAATTTGATACAGAAATCATTGATTTTAAAATTTCTGCAAAAATACATAAATAATATGTTAATCTGTTAATTTGTTAATGTGTTAATCAAATCGATTAACATGTTAACGTATTAACATCCCGATAGCTATCGGGATAACAAATTAAAATTTCAGGTGTTTTACGGTTAGACCGCCGTTAATAAGTTGTTCAAGGGATTGAATACCGATATTTAAGTGTTTTTCTACGAAAAGAGAACTTACTTTTTTATCGCTTTCAGTAGTTTTAACACCTTCTGGAATCATTGGTTGATCAGAAACTAAAAGCAGAGCACCTGTAGGGATTTCATTTTTAAATCCGGTAACGAAAATGGTAGCAGTTTCCATATCTATAGCCATTGCACGAACTTTTTGAAGGTATTCTTTGAATTCCTCATCGTGTTCCCAGATTCTTCTGTTCGTTGTGTAAACTGTACCTGTCCAATAATCTTCATTATTATCACGAATAGTGGTCGATATAGCCTTTTGAAGCGCAAAAGATGGTAAGGCTGGCACTTCTGCTGGGAAATAGTCGTTCGATGTTCCTTCGCCACGTATTGCAGCAATAGGCAAAATCAAATCGCCAATCTCATTCTTCTTTTTTAAACCACCACATTTACCTAAAAACAATACTGCTTTAGGATTTATCGCTGTAAGTAAATCCATAACTGTAGCAGCCATAGCACTACCCATTCCAAAATTCAGAATAGTAATTCCATTAGCTGATACAGATTGCATGGGTTTATCTTGCCCGATAATTGGGGCATTATATTTTTGAGAAAAAAGACTTAGATAACCTGAAAAATTAGTCAGCAAAATATATTCTGTAAAATCCTTCAGCTCTCTACCTGTGTATCTTGGTAACCAATTTTCAACTATCTCTTCTTTTGTTTTCATTATGCGACTTTGAGTTTGCGTACTTCAGATTTTTCGAATTTTTGTTTTGCGTAATTCAAATCTACATTTAAAGTTTTTACCTCTTTATTTGATGGTAATTCGAACATCGCATCGATCATAATTGCCTCCATAATTGAACGTAAACCACGAGCTCCTAATTTATATTCCATTGCACGATCAACAATAAATTCAAGAACATCTTTTTCAACAGTAAGCTGAATATCTTCGTACTCGAATAATTTTTGATATTGTTTGATAATTGAGTTTTTAGGCTCTGTAAGAATATTGATTAAGGTTTCTCTGTCTAGTGGATTCAAATGTGTAAGTACTGGCATACGACCAATTAATTCTGGTATTAATCCGAAGCTTTTTAAATCTTGCGGACTAACATATTTCAACAAATTATCTTGATCAACTTTTTCAGTTTTACTTTCAAAATGATATCCGATAGATTGAGTTTGAATACGACGAGCGATTTTTTTATCGATACCATCGAAAGCACCACCACAAATAAACAAGATGTTTTGTGTATTAATCGCAATCATTTTCTGATCAGGATGTTTACGTCCGCCTTGAGGGGGAACGTTCACTATCGTACCTTCTAAAATTTTCAGTAAAGCTTGTTGAACTCCTTCTCCTGAAACGTCACGTGTAATTGAAGGATTATCACTCTTGCGAGCAATTTTATCAATCTCATCGATGTAGACAATACCACGTTCAGCTGCTGCAACATCATAATCTGCAGATTGCAATAAACGAGTTAAAATACTTTCCACATCCTCTCCTACGTAACCAGCTTCAGTTAATACTGTTGCATCAACAATACAAAAAGGAACATGTAATATTTTCGCAATGGTACGAGCCAGTAATGTTTTACCTGTACCAGTTTCACCTACCATGGCGATGTTAGATTTTTCAATTTCCACACCATCATCTCCTTTTTGTTGAGCTAATCTTTTATAGTGATTATAAACTGCAACTGAAAGGATACGTTTAGCATCATCTTGACCAATAACATACTGGTCAAGATGAGCTTTGATATCTTTTGGTTTTGCAACATTCAAATCTGCTGCAATTATTTTCGAGTTCTGCGCTGTAGCTTCTTCTGTTAAAATTTTATTCGCTTGTTGAATACATTTATCACAGATATGTGCATCAATACCAGCAATTAATACAAGAGTATCTTGCTTTCCTGAACCACAAAAAGAACAACGTATATCTCTATTTTGCTTTGCCATTATTTATTATTTATCCGATTTAGGAGATGATGTTAAAATCTCGTCAATCATACCAAATTCTTTTGCTTCATTAGCAATCATCCAATAATCACGATCTGAACATTCCCAAACTTTCTCATAAGTTTGACCAGAATGTTTAGCGATGATATCGTATAATTCTTTTTTCAATTTACCAATTTCACGAGCAGTAATTTCGATGTCTGATGCTTGTCCTTCTGCACCACCAAGAGGTTGATGAATCATCACTCTTGAATGAGTTAAAGCAGCACGCTTTCCTTCGTGTCCAGCACAAAGTAATACTGCAGCCATAGAAGCGGCCATACCAGTACAAATTGTAGCTACATCAGGAGTGATAAACTGCATAGTATCGTAAATACCTAAACCAGCATATACTGATCCACCTGGTGAATTGATATAAATTTGAATGTCTTTTTTCGAGTCAGTTGATTGTAAAAACAATAATTGAGCTTGAATAATATTCGCTACTCCATCATAAATAGGATCACCTAAAAAGATGATACGATCCATCATCAATCTCGAGAAAACGTCCATTTGAGCAACGTTTAACTGTCTTTCTTCGATGATATATGGTGTAACTGCTCCTGGAGTGTTTCTAGCTTCAACTCTTGAAATGAAATTATCAACTTGAATACTGTTGATTCTGTGGTGCTTAACAGCGTAATTGCGAAATTCTTTTTTATCTATTTTCATAAAATACTTTTTATAGTAGTATAACGAACCAAATTAAGGTATTGTTTTGGAATATACAATACTGGTAGCTGGCAACTGGTAACTGGTAACTGGTAACTGGTAAACTAAATTCTAATATCTAAATACTAAATACTAATAAAAAAAGGAGCCTAAACAGACTCCTCTTAAATGTTAATCTCTTTCCAGTTACCAGCTACCAGTTACCAGTTACCAGCTACCTATTTAATTTCCAAGAACTTATTGTAATCGATTTCTTTTTCGTCTAGTGTGATGATCGTTTTCAATAAATCGAATACTTTTTGGCTTCTTACTTCTTCATACAAGCGGTTAGCTTGTTCTCTGTTTTGTAAAAAGTTCATTGCATACTGATTTAATTGCTCTTCCGATAGAGGTTGAGGGCTATACATTCTGAATTGTGCGTCGATACGTTTTTTAGCTAAATCAACTACTTCTTCAGGATTGATTTCCATTTTGTTATCAGCGATGATTTTATTCGCGATTAATGTCCATTTTAAGTTTTTAGCAAACTCATCGTATTGCTCAGCAATTTGAACATCATCAAGATTGTTTTCGTTAGTTGCTTTTAACCATCTTTTTAAGAATTCGTTAGGCAATTCCATGTCGAATTTTTTAACACCATACTCGTAAATATCTTGTTGAAGCTTACGATCAGCGTTATCTTGCATAATGCCAATTAATTCTTCTTTCATTTTTTCGATGAATTCTGCTTCAGTAGAAACAGCACCTTCACCGTAAATTTTATCGAAAAATTCTTGGTTCATTTCTGCTTCTTCAATACGATTAACGTTTTTCACAGTTAAACGGAATGAAGATTTTAAGTCTTTCGCTAATTCCTCATCAATGTTTAATAAATGAGCAATTCTATGTGCGTCTTTTTTGTATGCTTTTTGAAGATCTAAATCGATAGTATCGTCTTTTTTCAAGCCTACTAATGATTTTTTAATCTTTTCGTCTTCTACTAAATCTAAACGTACTGAAGCTGTATTTGAAATACCACCTTCGAAAATAGAACCATCCGGAGATAATTGAGTAAGCTCACCGTACAATACATCGTCAATTTCAGCAGTTTCTGGATTAGTCATTTTTCCATAGCTACGACGAATGTTTTTTAAACGGCTATTTAATGTTTCTTCATCAATTTTAACTTTGTAATAAGTTACTTTATCCTTAGCTGTAAAAGATTCTTTTACTTCTGGAGCAAGACCCATTTCGAAAGAAAATTCGAACTCATCTGTGAAATCCCATTTTGGAATGTAATCTTCATCAGGTTTTGGAAGAGGTTGACCCAAAACGTTTAATTCTTGTTCAGTAATGTATTTGTTTAATGAATCCGACAATAATCTGTTGATTTCATCAACTAAAATACTTTTACCGTATAATTTTTTGATATGTGAAGCAGGAACCATGCCTGGGCGGAAACCTGGCATACGAACTTTTTTACTTTGTTCTTTAATTGCTTTTTCTACTTGATCTAAGTAATCTGCTGGAGCTAATTTAATTTTAACAACAGCATTTAATTGATCGATGTTTTCTTTCGTGATATTCATGATATACAATTTTTCTAAACTAAAACGCCCGACCTTTGGTCGGGCGTAGTGCGGAAGAAGGGACTCGAACCCCCACGCCGTGAAGCGCCAGATCCTAAGTCTGGTGCGGCTACCAATTACGCCACTTCCGCGTACCTTTTCAATAAAAACAAGGCTATTTACCTTGCTCATCCATCGAATTGGACTGCAAAGGTAAAATTATTTAGAGAAAAAGGGAAATATATTTTATAAATGATTATTTCTGTATTTCTAATAGCTTTTTGAAGTAAGTTGCTGATTCCAATAATCTCGACCCATACCAGCTAAACATCTCCCCATCAACTAATTCCACTTTCGCATGTGGCCAAATATAGCTTAGCTCCTCAATGTGCTTTTCGTTGAATGGAAATGGTTCTGAAGATAACATGATTCTATCAGGCTGAAGTTTGTTTATATCATCCATTTTTAAACTCGGGTATCTAGCACCATTCTCTATATCGGAACAAATGTTTTTAAAGCCTATAAATTCTAGCAAATAATGAATAAAGGTATTAGTACCTGCAAGCATAGTGGGGTTTCTCCAAATAAAATAGGCCACTCTTTCGTTTGTTGGCTTTATTATTGTTTTCAACTCCACAAACGACTCTCGAATGTTGAGGATGATTTCTTCAGCTATAACTTGTTTTTGAAATAGTTCTCCTAAACTTCTCATCATATCATAAGCCTCATCGAGTGTACAGATATCACTTATCCAAACTGGGAAGTGTTTCTGTAGCTCTTGAATCTGGCTCAATTCATTCTCTTCTTTATTAGCAATAATGATGTCTGGTTTTAAGTCTAGAATCTTCTCGATATTCAGATTTTTCGTTCCCCCAACAATAGTCTTTCGAGCTACTTTTTCATCAGGATGAATACAAAATTTAGTTAAGCCAACAATTTGTTCATCAAGTCCTATACTGAATAAATATTCTGTTTGAGAAGGAACAATAGAAACGATACGTTTAGGTATTTCATTAAACGTAAACTCCGTACCCAACTGATCTGTAATTGTTATCATTACAATGCTTTTGTGAATAATACTTTATTTTTATAGAACTTCAATAATTTGTTTGGATATGATTTTTCAAAATAATAATTATACATATTTTGATCATCTAATTTCACCGTTACATTATATGTATTCTCATTTTCTGCATTCATAGATACACTAGCATTATAAACTTTCAATGCCCCTACTCCATTCGTAATTTGAGATTCTAATACTTTCACATTGAACTTTGTAGAATCGCTGAACTTCAATGCACGTAAGCATATAGGAAGTTGATCTTCAAATAATACATCTTTGGGAAGCACTTTACTATCTATGCCTTCTTTATCTCTATAAGAATCGTATTTCAGGGTAATTACACTCTTTAAATTGAAATAAGATTTATGGGTAATGCCCCAAGTGTTTTGCGCTGAAACAGTCATCTTATGTAATACCAAGGAATTCATGCACAAGGTTGCTAGTTGAACCTGATAATGATTATCAGAAGTATCTTTTTTCAATATACTTGCGTTCAAAACTTTATATAAATCCGGACGAGCAGTTGTACTTGTTTTTACATTGAACTGATCATTAAATGTCTCTTTACGAATTAAATATTGAATTGATTCCTGTGTTGATGTATAAACTGAATTCTCAGTTCCTACTGAATCCCAATAAGCATTATTAGCCCAATCTTTATTGAAGTGCTGATGAATATCATTGAAATAAGTCTGGCGATTATCGAACTCTTGTTTAGTTTTACTTTTAGCAAACTTTACGGAAAACCATACCGCAAATAATATCGCTACAACACCAATTATTGCAACTACCTTCGTAGAATTATCTAATACTCTTTTAGCTTTTTCGTTTCTATCTGACATGCCTCAAAGATAGATAATAGATATTAGATTTGAGATATTAGATTATTTCTACTTTGTAGCCTGCGTTGCCGATAGTGGCTTCGACTAGTTGTTTCACATTGTTTATATCCGATTCTTCCGTTGTTACTGTAAGAATTTTATCAGCTGATGTTAAATCCACTTCCCAGTGGTTAATCTTAGGTTCAGCGTTGAATAATGGAGTTACTGTGGCAATACATCCACCACATTTAATGTTTGATTTGAATTTGAAAGAGTTCATATGTGAGTTTTTAGTAGTTAGTAGCTAGTAGCAAGGCACTAATTTAGATTTATCTATTTATATATTTTCAAGTAGTCAAGTATCAAGTAGTCCATCCCGATAGCTATCGGGATCAAGTAGTCAAATAATCAAGCATCAAACTATCTATATTTCAAAAGTAGGCTATTCGTTACCACACTTACACTACTCATGGCCATAGCTGCTCCGGCAATCATTGGGTCTAACAGAAATCCATTGAATGGATATAATAATCCGGCTGCAATTGGAATACCAATGACATTATAAACAAATGCCCAGAATAAATTCTGATGTATAGTTATTACAGTTTTTTTAGAAATATTTATTGCTTGATGAATTTTAGAAAGATCAGCAGAAATGATGGTCATTTTCGCTACATCCATTGCGATATCGCTTCCTGTTCCCATGGCAATACTCACATCAGCTTGAGCTAGGGCATTGCTATCATTTATACCATCTCCAACCATACCTACCACTTTCCCCTCAGCTTGTAATTGCTTAATGAAATTTGCTTTATCAGCTGGTAATACATTTGCTTTGAAGTGTTCAATTCCAACAGAAGTAGAAACTACTTTTGCAGTTTGTTCTTGGTCACCCGTAAGCATATAAACTTCTATACCTTGAGCTTTTAATTTAGCAATTGCCGACTTTGCTGATTGTTTAATTTTATCTGCTATTGAAATACATGCTAATACATAATTCTCGTTTGCAAAGTACACTACGGTGTTTGCTTGTGCCGACATTTCTATCGTCCATCTATTAATATCTTCAGAAACCACAATACCATGTTCTGATAAAAGTTTATGATTTCCTAAATAGAATTTCTTACTCTGATGAAGCCCTACAATACCTTTCCCTACTATATTTTCTACATTTAAGTTTGATAAAAATTTAGCTTTATCTTGAAGAGAATTAACAACAGCATCTGCTAATGGATGTGATGAAGATTTCTCTATACTGAATAAAATATCTAGATAATCGAATTCATTTTCTACAAACCATTTTAAATTAGTAACTACTGGTTTTCCTTCTGTAATCGTTCCAGTTTTATCCAACACAATAGCATTTATATTTTTAGAATGTTCTAAACTAACGGCGTCTTTAATTAAAATGCCTTGTTCAGCTGCTTTACCTACACCAACCATAATTGCTGTTGGAGTAGCTAATCCGAGCGCACAAGGGCAAGCAATAACCAGAACAGTAACAAATGCTAAAAGTCCTTGGGTAAACCCATTTTCTCCACCAAAAAACAACCAAAGAATTAAACTTAGAAATGCAATTCCAATAACAATAGGAACAAATATTCGAGCAATTTTATCAACTAACTTTTGTACCGGAGCTTTGCTTCCTTGTGCATCTTGAACCATTTTGATGATTTGTGCAAGCAAGGTTTCTGAGCCAATTTTCTCAGCTCTAATTTGTAAAACACCTTTCTGATTTATAGTTCCTGCAAACACCTTCTCCCCTTCAGATTTTTCAACAGGAATAGGTTCTCCACTGATCATGCTTTCATCAACAAATGAATTTCCATTCACAACTATACCATCCACCGGAATCTTATCACCTGGTTTAATTAAGATGATATCTTTTAAACTAACATCTTTAACAAGTATTTCTTGGTGTGTGCCGTCGCTAAGAATTAATGTAAGCGATTTAGGTTGAAGACCAATAAGTTTTTTTAAAGCTGATGAAGTATTTCCTTTGGCTTTTTCTTCCAATAATTTACCTAATAAAATAAAAGAAATAACTACAGCACTTGCTTCAAAATAAACATGAGGATGTATGCCTCTATTATGCCAAAAGTCGGAGTTCAGGGTATTGAAAACACTGAATACATAGGCAATTCCGGTGCTCATGGCTACAAGTGTATCCATATTCGCACTCTTAAATTTTAATTGATGATATGCTCCCGTAAAAAATTGTTTCCCATACCAAAACAAAACTGGTGTTGCTAATGCCCACATAATGTAATTAGCATATGCCATTTCCATTAAGGCTGGTACCATTGCAATAATTACCAATGGCAATGAAAATGCTATAGCACCAATAGTGCGTTTAACTAATGCTGAGTAATGATCTGCTTGTAAATTTTCTAAATTTTCTTCAGCTTCCTCTCCTTCTTCAATCATCAAATCGTAACCAACAGATTGCAAAGCCGATTTCAATTTTGAAGCATTCGTAATACTTGCATCAAACTCTACGTTAGCCATGGCATTTGCATAGTTAACGCTAGCAGATATTACTCCTTCTTGAGCATTCAACATGCTTTCAGAGCTACTTGCGCAAGAGGCGCAAGACATGTTTAATACAGGATATGATTTTTTAATGATTTTCATCTTCTATTTTCTCTTGCAAAAATGCATAGAAAAGCGAAGATAGTGTTATAGAATTTGGGGAAGTATTTATATTCTATTGTTAAATACTATCGATCCCTTTTCTTAATTCAATACCTTGAGCTTTAAATTGGCTGGGTGTAAGTCCGATTGTCTTTTTAAATTGGGATGAAAGATGTGCAACGCTACTATAACCCATTTTGAAAGCTATTTCGCTTAAATTTAACTGATCGTATACTAATAGCTCTTTTACTTTTTCAACTTTTTGAAGGATGATAAATTGCTCTATGGTGATTCCTTCTGTTGTAGAAAAAAGTTTGCTTAATTGTGAATATTCTTTATTTAATTGAAATGAGATGATTTCTGAAAAATGAAATTTAGCATCATCTAAGTGATGTATATGCTCAATGATGATAGATTTTATTTTTTCGATTTGCTGTTTTTTATTATCGTCGAGTAATTCGAAACCTTGGGCATTTAATTTTGATTTCAATAATTCCTGATCAGCATCGTTTAAATCCTTCTCTATAATAACTTCGCCAAGTTTCACTTGCAAAGCAGGATGACCAATCTCTTTGAAAATGGTATCAACCGCTGCAACGCATCGCGGACAAACCATGTTTTTGATGTAAAAATTCATAGAGAAATTAATTTTAAGGCAAATTTAATGTTTTAAATGGAATATAAATTTCTACATTTGCTGACCAATTGGTCAAACCATATAGTTAAATGAGCGAAAACACCTCAGAAACAGAACAAAAGATACTTAGTGCCGCAAAAAAGGTATTTGAGAAAGACGGCTATAACGGTGCAAGAATGCAGCAAATAGCAGATGAAGCTGAAATAAGTAAGGCATCCTTACATTATTATTTTAGGACAAAGGAAAATCTATTTGAAAAGATATTTGAAGAAACCATGACTGATTTCATGCAAATAGTTTCTACATGGGAAGAAATATCAGACGATTGGGAATTGAAGCTAAGAAATTTTATCAAGCAGTTTTTCGAATTCTTAAACACGAAATCACTCCTATTCATATTGGGAGAGATCAATAGGAATCCGGATTTATTAGCTAATAGAAGAAAGAAAAGTAAACCTAAGGCTAAGTTTTTCACATACTTCGAAAATTTAATTAGCGAAGGAAAAATAAAAGAAATCAATATTCCGGTAGTCTATATCTATATGCATTCCTTATGTGCATATCCTATTTTGAATAAGAAAATGTTTCAAATGACAGTAGGGATGAATGCAACGGAGTACGACAAATTTATGAATCAATATCCTGAGATAGTCGCTGATTCATTAATCAATTTAATAAAGAGAGGATTATAAGAAATATGAATACAAGTAAATTAAAATTAATACCGGTGTTATTGTTAATACTAATAGCATCAAATGCACATTCCCAAAATACAATTTCATTAAAAGAGGTTCAAAAATTAGCGAAAGAAAATTATCCTCAAATTAAGCAGAAAGATATTTTAGGAGAGATTAAAGACATCAAGCTAAAGGAATTAAACTCAAATTATTTACCACAAATTAGTGTTATAGGTCAAGGTACCTATCAATCGGAAGTAACAAAATTAAGCCTTCCTGCAGGTGCAGGATCGGGAGTGGTAATTAGTCCCGACCAATATTCTGTAGGTATAGAACTTAAAGAGAACCTACTCGATTATGGAGCAATAAGAACGCAAAAGAATATTGAGCGCAATGCGCATACTATTCAATCCTTACAAATTGATGCGGATTTAATTAAGCTTCAAGAGAAGGTGAATTTATTGTACGGAAATATTTTTCTTCAACAAGAAAACAAAAAAATAATGCAATTAAGAATTAGTGAATTAATTGCGAAGAAAAACAAAATGAAGTCTGCAGTGAAAAATGGAGCAGCTTTAGAAAGTAGTTTTCTAGTTCTGGAATCGGAATATTTAAATACATTACAGAAACTTGAAGAAATCAATTCAAATTTAGACGCTTGGTATAAATCATTGTCGTTACTAACAAATACTAGCATCGACACTACATATGTATTACAAACGAGCAGTACGAATACATCGAATATTTCGTATACCAATCGCCCTGAAATAAAACTATTCGAATCACAAAGCAATACATTAATATTAAAGGAAAAACTAGTAAACAGAACTAATTTACCTAAGGTATTTGTATTTGGCAGAGGGTACTACGGACGACCAGGATATAATTTTTTGGATAATGATTTCAGAACATACGGAATGGTTGGTGCCGGATTGAATTGGAACATCTCTTCGTATTACAATACTCATCGAGATAAGAAAATCTTAAAATTAAACAACCAAATAAATACAAATCAGAAAGAGATTTTCGAAATGAATCTTCAAACGAATATTATACAGCAAACAGCTGAGATATCTAAGTTAGAAAAGTTTATTACTATGGATGAACAGATTTTAACAGCAAAAACTAGCATTAGAAAATCTGCATCTAGTCAGTTAGATAATGGAGTAATTACTGCGAGTGATTATTTAGTAGAATTAAATGCGGAGAATCAAGCAGATTATAATTTAAAACTGCACAAAATACAATTAATGATGGCTAAAGAGGCCTTACAAACAAGTTTAGGAAATAATTAATAATAGAAATTATAATGAAAAAAAAGACGTTAATCATCGCAGGAATTGCAGTTGTTGTAATTGCCTTAGTTGGATATAAAGTTATTAGCAGTAGTGGGAAAGAAAGTACAGAGAATGCGCAATTAGATGCGAGCATCACTCCTATTCGTGCTATAGTACAAGGTTATATTACGGATTTAAAGTTTACAGATAATCAGGTAGTAAAAAAAGGTGATACCTTATTGGTTATTGATCAACACGATTATAAAGAGAAAGTAATACAAGCAAAAGCAGCATTAGAAAGTGCAAATGCACAGTTAGAATTAGCAAAATCTAGCGAGCAAAGTGCTGGTGCAAATGCAAACTCTAGTAGTTTAAATAGTGATGTAGCAAAAGATAATATTTCAGCAGCTCAAATTAAATTATCGAAGGCTGAAAAAGAATTTAACAGATATCAAAAAATGTTATCCGAAGGCTCAGCTACACCACAACAATTTGAAGTTGTAAAAGCAGATTACGAAACTGCAAAGATTCAATTTAAAATGGTGGAGAAGCAATACAAAGCTAGCTCTTCACAAGCAACAGCTGCAAATACTCAAGCAAAAGGACAACAATCTCAAATTGCTTTAGCTACAGCTCTAGTTAAGCAAAAAGAAGCTGAATTAGCATTAGCAGAAACACAATTAGCGAATACAGTTGTAACAGCACCTTTCAATGGTATAGTATCTAAAAAGACTGTTGAAAACATGCAGTACTTACAAGTCGGTTCACCAATTTGTTTTGTAGTAGATGTTGAACATGTATTTGTGAGTGCAAATTTCAAAGAAACTCAAATTGAAGATATGAAAGCTGGTGATGAAGTAGAGATAAAAGTGGATGCATATTCTCATTCGAAAATTACAGGAAGACTAGAAAGCTTTGGTGGAGCTACTGGTGCAAAGTTTTCATTACTTCCTCCTGATAATGCCACTGGTAATTTCGTGAAAATTACACAACGAGTACCAGTGAAGATTTCTATTAAAGATATACCTGCAGAGTTGACAGGTAAATTAATGCCAGGCTTAAGTGCATTTGTGGTTGTACACACTAAATAATTTAAACATTGAACACAACATATAATAGTCCATCAAGTATAGAATATCCAACTGGATTTACAAGATTTATCATTGTAATTACAGCGATAAGTTGTGCCTTGTTGGAACTTATCGACACCACCATTGTAAACGTTTCACTTCGTGAAATTAGTGGGAGTATTGGTGCAACTACTACAGAAATTGCATGGGTAACCACATCATATGCAATTTCAAACGTTATTATTATTCCACTTACAAGTATGCTTTCGGATTTATTTGGAAGAAGATTATACTTTACGATGTCGGTTATCATTTTCACGTTTGCTTCGTTAATGTGCGGGCTCTCGGATTCCCTATGGACATTAGTATTTTGGAGATTCGTACAAGGATTAGGAGGTGGTGGATTACTATCTACAGCACAAACAATTATAATTGGTGCATTCCCTCCTGAGAAGATAAGTTCTGCAAATGCAATTTTTGGCATGGGTATCATTTTAGGCCCAACTTTCGGTCCTACATTAGGAGGATATATTACTGAAAACATTTCATGGCATTGGATTTTCTTTGTGAATATTCCATTCGGAATAATAGCCATGTTTCTATCCTGGAACTACATTACTGACCGGCTGGGGGCGGTGAAACCAAGAAAAATAGATTGGTGGGGAATCTTCTTCTTAGTTGCTTCCATTGGATCTTTACAATTTGTTTTAGAAGAAGGAACATCTAAGGATTGGTTTGAAAGTTCAGAAATCGTGATAACATCAATAATATTCCTTTTAGGAATAGTTGCCTTTATTATACGAGAATTAAGAATAGACTACCCTGCCGTAAACATTCGATTGTATAAAAATTACAATTTCGTAATGGGTAGTTTGATGAATTTAGTTTTAGGAATGTTGTTGTTTGGAACGGTATTTATCTTTCCATTATTCGTACAAGTTTCTTTAGGTTGGACACCAACACAAACTGGATTGTTTATGATTCCTGGGGCTTTATGTACAGCAGTAGCGATGCCTATTGTAGGTAAAATGCTTGGCAGTGGAGTTAACCCTAAATCAATTATCATTACGGGAATATTATTGACATTCGGTTTCTTATTATTACTTGGCTATGCATCTCCGGATTCGAATGAAAATAATTTCTACTTACCTTTTGTATTAAGAGGTTTTGGAATGGCCTTCATGATGTCGCCAATTTTATCTTTAGCCGTTAGTGGATTGAAAGGAGCAAATGTAGCACAGGCAGTTGGTTTAGCTAATATGACTCGTCAACTTGGAGGAGCGGTTGGTATTGCATTATTAAATTGGTATTTGATTAATACTAATGCACAAATCAGAGGAAATATGTTGAGTTATATTAATCAATTTGATGCAGTAAGTGTGGATCGATTAAACAGCCTGAAGCAAAATTATTTGAACATGGGATTCGACCCAGACAGGGCTCAATCACTTGCATACAGAGCACTTGAAGGTATATTATACAAACAACAAGCATTAGTTAGTTATAATCAAGGATTCTTACTTGTAGCTGGGTTTGTATTGGTTTGTATCCCTATTGTATTATTAATTAGAACAAATAAAAACGAGAAGGCAACAGTAGTCTCTTCAGATCATTAAAATTATTTTTCGGGAGTATTTAAAATGAAGCCGACACCAAAAACATTTTCAATGTTTACAGTGGTATCATCTTTTAAATACTTCCGAATTTTTGTGATGAATACATCTAAACTTCTTCCCATAAAATAATCGTTCTCTCCCCATAAATCCTTAAGCATCACTTCACGCTTCACTACCTTATTAGCATTTTCTGCTAGATATTTCAGCACATCTGATTCTTTCTCTGTAATACGTTTTGTATTTCCATTAAATGTTAGGGATTGATTCTGGTGATCAAAAACAAACTGCCCTATATTGATTACGTTTGATTTCAAATCATTTGAAACAGTATTATTTGTTGACCTTCTAACGATGGCCTTTATTTTCCAGAGTAGCTCTTCTTCATCAAATGGTTTCGTGATATAATCATCAGCATTTAAAGCATAACCTTTCAACTTATCTTCTTTTAAGGATTTAGCTGTGATAAAAATAATTGGAATAATTTGATTGCTTTCTCTAATAGTTTTAGCCACTGTAAAGCCATCAACCTTAGGCATCATTACATCTAGTAAACATAAGTCGAAATCATAATGTTGAAAGGCATGAATAGCAATTTCCCCATCCTTACAAAGTTTTACTTCAAAACCTTCAGATTCCAAATAACTTTCAATCAGAAATCCTAAATGAAGATCATCTTCCGCTAATAATATTCTTGGGCGTTTAAGCATTTGGCAATGACATTTGTAATGTTGTTCCTTTTCCTAATTCACTCTGAACTGATAAATTACCTTTATGCAATTCTACAATTTTCTTCACATAAGCCAAGCCTAATCCGAAACCTTTTACATTATGAACATTGCCTGTTGGCACACGATAATATTTATTGAAGATGCTCTTTTGATATTCTTTATCGATACCAATACCATTATCATCAATAGAAATAAAAACGCTATTATCTTTATTATAAGTTTGAATTTGAATAGCCAAATTACCTTTATTGTATTTTATTGCATTATCTAATATGGTACATATTGCATTAGAAAGATGTGTTTTATCAGCATTCACATTTACATTACTCGCCAATAATTCTAGCGTTAGTTTACCTTGATGTTCTTCAATTTGAACATTCATGCATTTAACAATTTCTTGTATAAGTTGATGAACATCTATAATTTCTTTTCTAAGGTTCATCTCCCCTCTTTCTAAAGCCGACATGTTTAAAACATTTTCAACCTGAGCGCGAAGCTTTTCATTCTCTTCTAAGATAATCTCAGAGTATTGTTTGGTTTTGGGATTTTCAGCTACTTGATGATCTTTAAGAATCATTTTTCCTGCAAGGGCAATATTTGTTAGTGGAGTTTTAAACTCATGTGTCATATTATTTAAAAACTCAGTTGTATGCTCTGCAATTTCTTTTTCTTTTAATAAGGCGATGATTGTTCTCCAGAACATCACTATTACGATGATAATTAAGATGATGGAAGTAACGAATAAAGGCCCCATTTCAGCAAGAATGAATTGTTGCTTATCAGGAATTACAAGTTTAAGCTGTAGGCCGCTGATTTCGGATAATTCATCCATCGACTTATAAAAGGTATTACTCATCATTGCTTTAGAATTATGATGAGCATCAGAATGTTCATTCTTAGCAATAACAAAAGTATAATCAACATGAAAATTATAATAGTCCATATAATGATTCAAAATAGAATCGATGGTAGCTTTATCATGCTTATTAATACTTGCATTTAACATATTATCATCATCCATCTCCATGCAAGCACCTATGCGCATACAGGTAGCCTTATCTGCACATATAGCCTCAGTAGTTCTGGATAAAACCATATTTGCTTTCTCATTAAATAATTCTTCCTTCGCTTTAGCAGTTTGAAGAATCCAAGTAAATTGAATAATTATAACTACAAAAAGAGCGATGGAAGATATTCCAATGATGATATAGTTTTTATTTATCTTTTTCATTTCGCCTCAAAAGTAAGGCATTTCTAACTAAAATAGAGCAGTTTAGCATATATTAACAAGTCGTTAACAAGCTAATAACTACTTAATAACAAAATATACTTGTTGAGCAGTATACTTTTGTGATGTAAATTAAAAATCAAAAAACAATTATGAAAAAATTAATCTTAACATCAGCAGCAGTATTATTCATCGCATTTACAGTTTCAGCAGACAATGGCGCAAAATGCGATAAGAAGTCAGAAAAAAATTGTTCAACTAAAGAATGTTCAAAAGATGCATCTAAAAAAGATGCTTGTCATTCTAAAGATACAAAATGCAAAGACCATAGCTCTTGCGATAAAACGAGCAAAGAAAAAGCAACGACTGCTCCAAAATCAGGAATGTAATTTAAAACTAACCTTATGAAAATCACCTTAGGAATGATTTTTCTGGTAGTATTATCAATGCTTGGCAACAACAGTCGCCAAGCATTTACTATTGGAACGAACTATACTACTTCTTCAAAAACAAACGCTACTAAAAAAGTGAGTAAGGAAGTAGAGCTTAAAATTGGGAAAAATATTAGATCGATATTCCAGGATAGTAAAGGGAATATGTGGTTTGGAACGGATGGAAATGGAGCATATAAATACGATGGTAAAGTTCTGAAACATTATACCCCACAAGATGGATTATTGGGTAATTATATTCATACAATTACTCAAGATAAGAATGGGAATATATGGTTTGGCACGAATGAGGCAATCGTTAGTTATAATGGAATATTTTTCATCAATTATACTAAAGACAAGGAAAGTCAATACCAACAAGGCTTTACGAGCTATGTAGATCAGCGAGGAGAATTATGGTTTGGTACCTTTTCGGGTTATTATAATTTCAAAAACAATAAATTAGAATTTCATTCATTAGCAAATGATGAGAACAATTATACGTATAGTGTTTATTCGATTTTAGAAACGAAAGAAGGAAAAATGTTTTTCGGAACAGACCATAAAGGAATATTTGTGAAAGATGATAAACAGATGAAAAACATCAATGATTTAAATATCGCAAGAGGATCTGTAAGAAGTTTATATCAAGATAAAACAGGAAGAATTTGGATAGGGAATAACGGAAATGGATTGTATTGTTATGAAAATAATCAATTAAGAAATTTGAGTACAGAAAACAATTTAATCTATCTTGAAAAGAGGAATAAAATTACAATGAATACTGGCTTAGCCAATATTTACAGTATTGCGGAAGACATTGCTGGTAATATTTGGGTTGGTACTATTGATAAAGGATTATGGCGCTATGACGATAAGAAGTTTACGAACATCATGCCAAATGATGGACTACAAAATGAAGGTGTCTTAAACATCTATAAAGATAATTTAGGGAAACTTTGGATTGGGCAATTATTTGGAGGACTTGATACTTTTGATGGCAGTCGATTTATAGTTATTTCTAAAGCAACACCACAAGATAATTGCTAATATTAAATTAGAAACCCTGATCAAATTAATCATCAGGGTTTCTAAAAATGACTTATCAAATTATTTAATTTTAACTACTACTTTCCCTTTCGCTCTTCCTGTTTCAATATATTCGAGCGCTTCGTTGGTTTGTTCAAAAGAAAAAACTTTATCTAATACTGGTTTGATTTTACCAGATTCAATAAGTTTAGTAATTTCCATCAATTGATTTCCTTCTGCACGCATAAACAGAAATTCGAAATTTACTTGAAGCATTTTCGCCATTTTTCTAGCCGACAAACTCAGCAAATTCATTAGAATTTGGAAGTGCAATCCCAAACCTATTTTCTTTGCAAACTTACCAGTAGGCGGACCAGTTAGCGATACTAGCGTCCCTCCTTTTCTCATAATTTTAAATGAATTTTCAAGAACCTTTGCCTCTCGGTTGCTATGTAATACTACATCGTAATCTTTTAATACATTTACAAAATCTTCCTTTTTATAATCGATTACTAAATCTGCTCCTAAGCTTTTCACTAAGTCAATATTTTTAGAACTAGTAGTTGTAGCTACATATGCACCTAGATGCTTAGCCAACTGAATTGCAAACGTTCCAACACCACCAGAACCCGCTTGAATAAACACTTTCTGTCCACGTTTAAGATTTGCGATTTCCACAAGAGCTTGCCAAGCAGTTAAGCCGATTAAAGGAATAGACGAAGCTTCATCCATCGAAATATTTTTAGGTTTCAAGGCCAAATCACTTTCATCAACAGCAATATATTCTGCGAAAGTTCCCACTTTAAAATCAGAAGGACGAGCATAAACTTCATCACCAACTTTAAATTTTGAAACCGATGAACCAACTTCTGTTACCACACCCGCCATGTCGTGTCCGTTGATAAAAGGAGTTTTATAAGGAAGAAATATTTTGAACTCACCATTTCGAATTAATGAATCGAGTAGATTCACTCCAGCACTATGGATTTGAACTAATACTTCGTTAGATTTTATAGAAGGAATAGCTACTTCAGTGAAATGTAGATTTTCATTTTTACCGTATTTCTTTACTTGGAAAGCTTTCATATTTTTAGTTTTTAAATTTATTTATGTTTTTGATTATTGTATTTTCAAATGCCTTGTAAGCGAAATGTTGAATGCCTAATATTATCGAAGCGCCTTTACCAACTGGGTTACTAAAGGTTGGATTTTCATCATCAATTAATTTTAAAAGAGTATTAATTACAGGACTTGGTTCAGGAGATTTATCAAACATATCTTTTGAAAATTTTTGGATTTTATTTCTGTAATTATCATAATCACTAATCCTACCATCTGCTGTATGTGAATTTGTAATAATACCAGTGTTGAAATTCATTGGTTCTACCATTGCTACTTTAATATTGAATTCATTCAATTCGAAACGAAGCGATTTAAAATATCCTTCTAAAGCATGTTTAGAAGCCCCGTAATAAGCAGAACTTGGGAAATTAACCAAACCCATTAAAGAACCGATAGTAATAATCTTTCCAGAACGATGTTTTCTAAATTTTGGAAGTAATTCATTGGTAAGATTTATTGTTCCCCAAAAATTTGTTTCGAATTGATACCTACCCTGTTCAATAGAAGTTTCCTCTGCTAATCCGGATAAATAGAAACCAGCATTATTTATTAAAACATCTAAATGTGAAATATTGCTGAACAATTCTTTACTAAAAGATTTAATAGAATCCTCCTTTGCGATATCAAGTTCTAAGAGCTTAAATGGTAAATCAAAATTCTTCGGATTACGACTTGTACCAATGACATTATAACCCTTGTTATGTAGTTCTAGTGCTAATAATAAACCGAAGCCAGAAGAGGCTCCGGTTACTAAAATATTTTTATTGGTTTTCATTATGTTAAAAATTAATGTGTAATTTTGCTTGCATATTGCAAGTGCAAATGTATAAAACTACTTGCAATTTGCAAGTAATAATTTAAAATAATTTTATGGCTGGTATTAAAAAGAGGTCAGATTGCCCAATAAGCAATTCTTTAGACGTTTGGGGCGACAAATGGTCGTTGCTGATAATTAGAGACTTACTATTTAAAAAAGAGTGTACATACGGCGATTTCTTAAAATCGGAAGAGAAAATTGCGACGAATATACTGGCATCAAAATTACTTGCTTTAGAGGAGAATGGTGTAATTCTTAAGATGGAGCATCCAGAAAGTAAAGCGAAAGTGTTATATAAATTAACTCAAAAAGGAATCGATTTATTACCATTAATGATCGAGATAAACATATGGGCTAATCAGTATTATGAATTGCCTGAGGATAGGAAAGCGATGATAAAAGAAGTAAAAAAAGATAAAGAGAAGTTTATCAAGAATTGGATAAAGGAGTTGAAGAAAGGGTAAACCAAGAAGAATTTAAATAAAAAAGGGAAGCGATTGCTTCCCTGGCATAAATAGCTTTTGATATTTAATGTTATAAGAACAAATTCACTTCATTTTGTTAAACATATAACGAGCAATTTTCCATTTCTCATCAATTTTATGCAAAACGAATAGCTCACGATTTTCTTCTGGAACGATTTGCCCATTTTCATGTATTAAAGTAGTTCCTTTAGAGGTTGTTCTTGCAAAGGCAAAGTTGCCCGATATTTCAATTTCTTCAATAAAAAACTCAATATTTAACTGAATGGTTTTGAAAACAAATTCATACGCAATTTTCAATTGCTCTTGTCCTATTGCAGATGGAGCGTTTGATGGCATAAATACTCCATCATTGGAATATAGTGACAATACTTTATATACATCAGAAGTATTTAAAGTATCTCTATAAGCGTAAAGAATTTTTTCGATTGCTGATTTTTCTATTTGATTGTTCATAGCACTATTATTTAATTGTTTTGTAATATTAACAATACAAAAGTGTTATGAAAAAGTAATATTAACATATAGCTTACCTTAAGAAATACTCTTAATGTATATTAAGTTTAGCAATTAACTTGACACTCTCTCACTTCTTATTTTACTAAGAAATTCTGGTGTTATTCCAAGATATGAAGCAATTTGTGTATTTGGAAGTCGCATGGAAAGTCTTGGATATTGAGTTAGGAAAAAATCATATCTTTCTTGAGCAGTCGAACTAAATGTTTGTAATAATCTATTCTGTAATTCGATATATTTATCTTCTATTATAACACGAAAATTCCTGTCAAATTTAGGGAAGTTAGTATATAAAAACCAAAGATCAGCTTTTGAAAGTTGTAGAATAGTACTTGGCTCAATAGCTTCTATATATAATTTAGAAGGCTTTTCCTTATGTAAACTATCAAGGTCTGCAATCCAATCATCTTCAGCCGCGAATAATAGATTATGTTCTTTGCCATTTTGGGCTATTCCATACATTTTAAAACATCCTTCAACTACATAAGTAAAATGTTTACAGATATCATTTTCTTGCAATATAAATTGTCTGCGTTTTATTTTCCGCTCTGTTATACGGCTAAGTAAGGCATCTTTTTCGTTCTCGTCTAGTGCTAAATAATCATCAAAATGATTTATTATTTTTTCCATACTTAAATAATTATGATAATGCTTTCTCTACATCGAAATCTTAATATTCTATCAAATTTAATCTTTTTTTAAGTCATTGCCACACAAGATAATCTTAGGCAAAAACAAATACACTTCCTAGGATTGTTAATGTAAATTTATAATTAAACAAAAAAAGGGAAGCGATTGCTTCCCTTAGTACCCAGCGCCGGAGTCGAACCGGCACGGTTTCCCACAGGTGTTTGAGACCAGCGCGTCTACCAATTCCGCCAGCTGGGCATTGATTTGTCTAAATCAGGTCGCAAACTTATTCAAACTATCTCTAATTCGCAACAAATATTTTTTTCTGTACCAAAGGTCCTTAATTTTCAAGAGAATACTTTCATCTTCTGCAGTATCATACTGCCTCGCCAATTGCTCAATTTCCTCTTCTAGCTCCTGCTCTAGCGATTTTGCTTGATTCGATAAGCTAACTACCTTCTCTGCATCTGCGTCGAATTCTAGCTCCATTATCTCTTCGTTTATATCCATCATTTCCATTAGAAATTCTGGGGGAAGGCTGTATTTCTCGTCATCTACGAGAATATTCTTAATCTTCAATAGGTATTCTAAACGAGTGTTTAATGATTTCAACACGAAGAAGGCTTTGTTATTGAGTGTTGAAAGCTCTAACATTTTTTGCTGTTCTTCTTCCGATTTTAACGCATGAAAATCTGGATGAAAGTCTTTACTATATTGATAAAAATGTTTTTTCAACAAGTCTTCATCAATATAAAACTTAACAGGAAAATTATAAAACTCGTAGTAATTCATAATTGTTGTTATTACTTAACAAACAATTTCCACAAATCGTTTCCGAAAGCAAAGACCATTAAGCCGATTAATATAAAGAAACCTACCATTTGTGCTCTTTCCATAAACTTATCGCTTAAAGGGCGACCAATGATCATCTCTATAATTAAAAACACTGAGTGTCCACCATCTAAAGCTGGTATAGGTAAAATGTTCATAAAGGCAAGTATCATCGATAATACGCCTGTTAACATCCAAAATCTAAACCAAGAAAAAGTTGAACCATAAATAGATGCAATACCAATTGGTCCTTGAATTGCTTTAGTTGCTTTCACTTCACCTTTCACCACTTTTGCTAAACCTTTAACATTGTCTGATAAAGTTGACCATGCTTTCGAAACACCAATTGGTAAAGCTTCGAAGAAACCATACTCAACATGTTTTAATTCGAAGTTAATTTTCGGTCCAAACCCTAGAGTTCCATCTTCAGAAATTGCTGACGAAACTGAAATAGTATCTTGTCCGCGAAGCACTTTAAAATCAACAGTTTTAGAAGCATTGCTTTTTAAGAATGATTTTAGTTCATCCATAAACATAACAGATGAATCATTAGCTGAAATAAATTGATCTCCTTTTTTGAAGCCTGCTTTTTCAGCATTATTTCCGGGTGTAACAGTATCTATAAGGGATAACATTCTAGGAATATCATCGATGTAGTTACTTCTACCTTTGTCGGAAATTTTCTCTATAAAGTTTGATGGAATACGAATTTTAATCGTTTCATTATTTCTGAATACATCTAATACTCCAGATCCTAAAACAATATCTGAACTCCACAAGTCGCTATATTTTTCTAATGGTTTACCATTAATAGCCATTACTTTATCGCCCGATTTCAATCCAATTTCTTTAGCTAAATCGTAAGCAACAATACCATATTTCGCTTCTGAATTCGGTATATAAGAATCGCCATAAGAAAAGGTCAACATCCAAAAGATGAAAATACCTAAGATGACATTTACAGTAACACCACCAAGCATTACGATTAAACGTTGCCATGCTGGTTTAGAACGAAACTCCCAATCTTGAGCAGGTTGTTTCATTTGCTCTACATCCATTGATTCGTCGATCATACCTGCAATCTTCACATAGCCACCCAATGGTAGCCATCCTAAACCATATTCAGTATCACCAACTTTAAAGCTGAAAAACTTGAAACCCCAAGCATCAAAAAACAAATAGAACTTTTCTACTTTAATACCAAATGCTCTGGCAGCTAAAAAGTGTCCAAGTTCATGTAAAATCACTAAAATCGATAAGCCCGCAATTAGTTGGGCCGCCATTATTAATCCGTTCATTCTTCTAGTATTTAGAATTGAGATGTTAGATATGAGAAACTCTCAACTTTACTCAATTCATAATTTCATTAATTCATTATAATTATTACTAGTCTAAATCTCAATTCTAAAATCTCAATTCTTAGTTACTAGTTTGGTTGCGAATATACGTGTTTCTTTATCAGTATTAACGTATTCCTCGTAATTTGGATTGGCGATGTATGTAATTTTTTCCATACAGTTTTCTAGCAAATCCGACATTTCTAAGAAGCCTATTCTATCATTTAAAAATGCATCGACTGCTACTTCATTAGCTGCATTTAAAATACATGCCATATTTCCACCTTTATCTAGTGCTTTATAAGCTAGTCCTAAATTCCTAAAAGTTTTGGTATCAGCTTGTTCAAATGATAAAGTTGGATAATTCAAGAAATCAAATCTTGGAAAATCAGAAACAATTCTTTGAGGATATGCTAATGCATATTGTATAGGCAATTTCATATCTGGTAATCCCATCTGTGCTTTCATCGATCCATCTGTAAATTGAACAATGGAATGAACAATAGATTGAGGATGAACAATTACTTCTATTTGATGTGGATCTAAATTGAAAAGCCACTTAGCTTCGATTACTTCTAGTCCTTTATTCATAAGGCTAGCAGAGTCGATGGTGATTTTTGCACCCATTACCCAATTTGGGTGTTTTAAAGCTTGAGCTTTCGTAACCCCCTTTAAATCTTCAACAGATTTTCCTCTGAAAGGACCACCAGAAGCCGTTAGAACGATTTTCTCTATGGGATTATGCCATTCACCTGCTAGGCATTGAAATATCGCTGAATGCTCTGAATCTACAGGTAAAATATGTACATCATTTTCTTCAGCTAGTTTAGTAATTAAATCGCCTGCAACAACAAGTGTTTCTTTGTTTGCTAGGGCAATATTTTTTTTCGCTTTAATGGCACTAATCGTTGGCTTTAATCCAGCGTAACCTACCATTGCAGTTAGTACCACTTTAATAGATTCGTAGGTAACCACATCCGCTAAGGCTTGTTCTCCACAGAATACTTTTATATCGGTATGAGCTAATAAACTTTTCAGTTCATCGTATTTCGATTCTTCTTGAATAACTACAGTATTTACATCGAATTCTATTGCTTGAGAAGCTAATAAATTAATGTTTGAGAATGCTGAGAGCACTTCCACTTTGAATTTATCTTTATTAGCTCGAACTACATCTAAAGCTTGCGTACCAATAGAACCTGTAGAACCTAGTATAGCTATATTTTTCATTTCGTTAATCCTCTCTTTATGAATTCATTTGCAATCTTTCTATCATTCGATAAACGTGGTACTTTATTTTGCCCACCAAGTTTCCCTTCCGATCGCATATATTCTATAAATGCATTCTTTTTCAAACTTCGAATTACCAAAGGTTTTAGAATATTTCCTGTAATTAAATCGAAGTAATAAATATTTTTCTTTTGCAAGAGTGCATCAACTTTTAAACTAAAAGAATTTAAATCTGAAGGTTCATTTTCAAATTCTATAAACCATTCGTGATATGGCAATCCGCCTTCTTCTGGTGTGACTTGTGGTGCAACAGTAAATTCAATAATTTCAATATTCTCTTCTTTTGCAGCAGTCATTAATGCATACTCCACTTCCTCTCCAATCACGTGTTCTCCAAATGCTGAGATATAATGTTTGATTCTACCAGATACAATAATCTTATATGGATCTTTAGAAATAAATTTCACAGTATCCCCAATACTATACCCCCAAAGACCTGCATTAGTATTCAATATAATTGCGTAGTTTTTATTCAACTCAACATCCTTTAATGAAATACGAGTTGGACTCTCATTGAAATATTCATCTACAGGAATAAATTCGTAGAAAATTCCTGCATCAATATTTAATAATAAACCTGGTGTAATTTGTGAATTTTGAAAAGCGATAAATCCTTCTGAAGCAGGATAAGTTTCTATTGTATCAACCTCTGCACCTATACTTTGTATTAGCTTTGCACGGTAAGGCTCGAAATTAACGCCACCATAAACGAATAAATTGAAATTGGGAAATACATCTTTAATCTTCTTCCCTGTTTTCTCCGTAAGCTTATCAAAATACATTTGAACCCAAGGTGGAATTCCAGAAATTAGCGTCATGTTTTCCGAAATAGTTTCTTCCACAATTGCATCTACTTTCTCTTCCCAATCTTCTATGCAATTTGTTTGGTAAGAAGGCAATCTGTTTTTTTGAAGATAAGCTGGAACATGATGTGCAACAATACCTGATAATCTTCCTGTATCTATACCTGCTTTTTTATCTAGTTCAGGACTACCTTGAAGAAAAATCATTTTACCGTTTACAAAACTAGTATTACCAGTTTCATGAATATAACTTAGCAAGGCCATTTTTGCTGCATCGATATGATGCGACATTGATTCTTTTGAAATAGGAATATATTTAACACCAGATGTTGTACCTGATGTTTTCGTAAAATACAAAGGCTTTCCCGGCCATAAAATATTTTCTTCAGCATTTAATAATGCTGAAATATATGGCTCGCGAAATTGTTCATAATCGCGAATTGGAACTAGTTTTTTAAAATCTTCGTAGGTATTGATTTTATCAAACTGATGATCCTTTCCAAACATAGTATCCTTTGCTTGAGAAACGATTGTCTGTAAGACTTTATCTTGAATTGCAATGGCATTTTTCTCCCAGTCTGCAAGCTTTTTTACTTGCCAAGCTGCGTAATACTTACTGAAAAATGCTTTTATACCCATTACTCTTGTGAACTATCACTAATTAATGTTTCCTGGTAATTTTGATCTAATGTTCTATATAAAATCATAATTACTAAAAACGACATTGGTATTGTAAATAACAAACCTAAAATAACATGATTAGTCCTAATATGTTTAAGAAAATCACACCAATTAAAGTAATAACGATTAGCCATAAATAACCTTTCGTCATTCTGAAACTATGAATTATAGCCGAACCAACTTCAATTTTTCTATCTATTATTAAATAGTTTGAAAACTGTAATCTCAAGTAAAGTAATAATGCTGGTATGATTAATAAAAAGAAAACCATAATAGCATATGTTATTTCTTCTCTAGAATAATTTGTAGCATCAGCGCCCATCAACATGTCTTTATAAAGTATGCTCAATCCAGGTTTAATAACATCTAGCATACCTAACAAACCAATAGTGATCATAAATACTACTAGAAAAACTACCATTAACATCAAACCAGATATTAAATATTTCACCATTTCATTCCAAGTAGGTTTAATATCAGAAAACTCAGGTTCTTTACCATCAACAATGGCTAATCCAAGTTTTATTAGTCCAACTCCGAAATACAATTGAAAAACGATTGAAATTAAATTTACTATAAAACCAACTACAGGTACAGTAGATACTAGTCCTGTGATGAAACTAAACACCATCGATATAATTACGACAGTGATAATAATTCCAATTAATACTAAAGCATTTTTCTTCGTTAATTCGAATGCACTTTTGAAAATATCTAGCATAAAAATAAATTTAGTTTGTAATTGCTTTCGCGTAGTTTTCCCAACTTAATTTAGAAGCGGTTTCCGCTACGTGTTCTCTGTTGATTGGATGTTCAATCATACGGTTCATTTCTTCAGCCATTGAATTCACATCACGATCTTCAGCCAAATAACCATTATAACCATGAATTATGGTTTCTGGAAAATGTCCAACTTTCGTTGCTAACACAGGCAATTTAAAATTATAAGAAATAGACTCTACACCTGAAGGTGTTGCAGTTAAATAGTATAAAATGATTGCATCACTTAATTGAAAATACTTATGAACATCTTCATTCGGAACGAATTCATTCATCACATAAACTTTATCTTTCAAATTTAATTGATCGATAAGTTCTAATGGGCGATAATTTTGTTCGTTATCTGAATTTTTCAAAAAGATAGATTTCGCAGTTTTGAAAAGAACATTTTTAATACGAGTAGATAATTTATTTTGATCTAGGGTATTCCAAAAAGATTCACCTACAACCATTAAAGATACATCATCACGTTTATCTGCTAATATCTTAAAAGCTTCTAATGTTTGATGAAGACCCTTGTATTTTCTAATGAAACCAAAGAAAAGTAATACATTTTTCTTCAAACCAAGTTTAGCTTTTTCCTCATCAATATTAAAATTCGGATTAGGCTTAAACATATCATAAATCGGATGATATAGTTTGATAACATTTTTCTGTTTTTTATCAGAAGTACGTTTGCCATCTTCTGTAACTGAATAACTGAACTGAGGAAAAGTTTCTTTCAGTTCATCAACAGTTTTATAAGCATGTGCTAAATAAGTATCAGCAACTTTCAAACCGTATTTACTAAAATATTTATCAATAGAACTTGCTTCTTTTTGAATCACTAAGTGCAAATCTATAATAACTTCAGCCTTAGTTTGTCTCTTTAATTTTCTACAGATATAACCAATAGGTAAGCCTTGAATAGCAATTGCCCATTGAAAAATAACCTTCTCTGCTCCTAGTTCTTTAATAAAACGAACTGTTTCATTCCAAGTAGCTGGATTATTATAATTAGTGATATAGGTAACTTTGATATTTGTACCTTCTAACTGATCCGATTTACTTTTACGATCGATAAAATCTCGTGGAATAATTGCTGGATATTGTTGAGTCCAAGAAACGATATGCACTTCATGACCAAGCTTATCTAAAGCTTTAGCTAATGAAGTATTATAATTTGCTATTCCACCTTTAAATTGAGGACCAGGACCAAAGAGTACAATTTTCATTGACCTAATTCTTATTTAATATTTTCTACTGCTTTATTATAAACTCTACGCATTCCTTCTTCTAAAGAAATCTTTGGTTTCCAACCGTAAGTTTCAAGAACATGAGTCATGTCTGAATGACGAGCATGAACACCAACAGGTTTATCTAATAAAGGTTTGATTGTAGGTTCGTAACCTGCAAACTTTGTAAATAAGTCGATAATTTCTAAGAAAGAGAATAATCTACCTGCACCAATATTGATTGCAGAACCATCTTTAATATTATCCATTGCTAAGAAAATAGCATCGATACAATCGTCGATATGAACGAAATCTCTTCCTTGTTTACCACTTCCCCAAACTTCGAAAGGATCTTCTTTTTTCGCAGCACGAGCAGCGATAGCAGGAACTGGGTAAGATAAATCTTGATCTTCACCATAACCAGAGAATGGACGAACGCAAGCCACTGAAATACCATAGTATTTTGCAGCAATACGAGCTAAATATTCTCCAGTTAATTTAGACCAACCGTAAGTCATGTCTGGTTTACCTAAATTATGATCGAAATCGATATCACTTTCTTTAAGCGCAACGAAATCTGTATCCGATTGTAAATCGATAGGATATGCTGCAGAAGAACTTGGGTACATAACACGAGCAGGCTTGTGGTTACAAACCCAATAGAAAAATTCAGCATCAATTGCTAAATCGATTGCCACCATCATAGGATCACCATCAATTTTCGCTCTACCACCAACTATCGCTGCGAAATGGAATACATCTGTGAACTTATCAAATTCTAAACCATAGTTTTTCTGAAGGTATTGTTGATCCTCAGTCATTGCATTTAATAACTTTCTAAAATCGCCATTAAAAAACAACACACGACCATCTTCAAAAACTTCTAAGTCTTTAATATTTTCTTTTTGATTTTTCAACCATTTTGAAGGATGAATACCAGTTGATAAATTGTCAACGATAATAACTCTATCGTTGTTCATAGATAAGATTCTTTTTACTAGGTTTCTTCCAACAAAACCACACGCTCCGGATACTAAGTGATATTTCATTTTTTTGTATTATGTAAAATGTACTATGTACAATGTATTTTGAATTATTTAATTATTTATCAACTATTAATGAGCACACGAACTCACGAGCACACCCTGTCTGCCGACAGGCAGGGAGCACACGATTTAAATGTTTTCTTCGATTTTATAATGATTTCTTTCAGGTGAATTTCTTCCTACCATTTCTGCGATAAAGCCTGTAAGGAATAATTGCACACCAATGATAGCCATTGTTAACGCGATATAGAATAAAGGTTGTGATGTAACATCTCTGCCCATCTGTTTACCTTCATAAATTCTATAAAGTTTTTCACCAATGATATAAAATGAAATGATAAAACCAGTTAAAAACGACAAGGTACCGATGGTACCGAAGAAATGCATTGGTCTTTTTTGAAATTTACCAACGAAGAAAATCGAAAGTAGATCCAAGAATCCATTTACAAATCTGCTTAGACCAAATTTTGTAACACCATATTTTCTAGCACGATGTTCAACAACTTGTTCTTCTATCTTTTTAAAACCCGACCATTTTGCAATCACAGGAATATAGCGATGCATTTCACCATATACTTCTATGTTTTTCACTACAGCTGAGCGATATGCTTTTAATCCGCAATTAAAATCGTGAAGATTATTAATTCCAGACATTTTGCGAGTTGCCCAATTGAAAAGTTTTGTAGGAATTGTTTTCGTTAATGGATCATAACGTTTCTTTTTCCATCCAGAAATGATGTCCAATTTTTCCTCTTTCATTCTTTTGAATAAAACAGGAATCTCATCCGGGCTATCTTGCAAGTCGGCATCCATCGTAATTACAATATCGCCTTTAGTAGCTTCGAAGCCAACATTTAAGCCAGCAGATTTTCCATAATTTCTGCGGAACTTAATTCCACGAACACAAGGATTTGAATTAGCGATTGATTGAATTACTTCCCACGAACGGTCGGTACTTCCATCATCTACAAAAATCACTTCATAAGAAAAGTTATTAGCTTCCATTACACGTTTAATCCAATCGTGCAATTCTGGTAGCGATTCGTCTTCGTTATAAAGAGGTATTACAATTGATATATCCATTAAATTATTCAAACATTGGGCGTTTCTTTTTCATAATCAACGCGATGATAAAACAAATGACAAATCCGAAAGCTGATCCTTTCAAGAAATTCCAAAACATTGCTCCGGCAGAACTTACATCAAGTTTTCCATCTAACTGAGTTAAAGTTTTATTGATATCGTCTTCAGATGCACCAAATTTCTGCATCATTTCTACAGTCGTTTCAATTGTCTTTTCTTTTAATAAAACTGGAAGGTTTGTATCTATCCAATTGAATAAAGCATATTGAAAAATAGTATGAATAAAACTTGCAGTTACATAAACTAGGAAACCTGCAAATAATGCTTCAGACAAAGAAATAAAACCTTCTTGACCAGTTTTTACCTCTTTAATTCCCATAATAATTACTGTTAATAGTACTGCTAGGCCCACAAATCCAGCCCAAGCATTCACTAATAATGATGAATCAACGGCATACATAATAATAGAATAAAGGATGGTTACCATACCTCCTACTAATCCCCATTTTAATGACGAGTTCTTGAAGTTAGAAACTAATTTAGCTTCTTGTTTTTCAGTATTTTCCATGAATTTATTTTTGTATGCAATTTAAAAAAGTTTTTGAGAATATTGCAGTTCCGTGGTAATAGGCATAAATACCTGCTAATGTAGCAGCATCATAAGGCTTATTTGAACTGTGATTTATATATTCATTGAACTCAGCTTCTTCAAATATTGGATTCGCGAAAAAGCTCATTAAAGGGTAGAAAACCTCTTTCATCTCATCATCTTCGGGAATCGATTTGCTTACTCTAGCGATTTCAGATGTTTCAGCTTCTACAAGAATTTGATTCGCTATTACTTGCTCATAAATCTCGTATTCGTCCTGAAACTCATCTTCATCAATTAACAAGAACTCTTTTAAGAAATGGCTTAATTCGGGTTCTTCTTCCTCTTCATTGCATTCTTTCAAATACAAAAACAGGTTGAGCAATTCTGTGCCTCGCTCTATCGTTTGATCTTCGATTTTCTCCCATTCTGGTGAATCTAAATAATCCTCTTCAAGGCGTTGAGCATCTGTACTAAAGAAATGAATAAATAGAATATCTACTAAAACTTCACGTATAGCTTCAGCATAAGGATATTCATCCATTACTTCGTCAAGCTTATTTAGTTTCTTTAAAAAATCTGGTTCACCTTCAAATGAGGCTATAATAGATTGATGAAATGCCTTTACATCAAAATCTTTTTGTTGATTATCATTTAATCCATTCCAACAACCACTAATGATTGCGTCTATCGCTTGATTTACTTGAGTTTCCATTAGATTGTTGTCAATTGGTTATTATTAATAATTGCTTTCACTTTACCTTTTAAGGTTTGTCCGTATAAATTTGAATTCTGAGACTTTGATTTATTCGATTTATCGTTGTATTCCCATACTTCGCTTTCGTTATAGATGCAAAGAGATGCAGGTTGATTTACATCAACTGCTTTCGAATCCAGGCCTAATATAGATCTTGGTTTGCTCGTAAGCGATTCAACGATATCCGACCATTCTAGATTTTTTGCGGAAATACTTAGTGCTTCAGATAATAAGGTTTGTAAGCTAATCATCCCTTCATCTGCAACTTCGAATTCAACTTCTTTATGTTCTTTTTCGATGGCTTTATGAGAAGTAGAAATTGCATCAATAGTTCCGTCTTTTACACCCTGACGAAGTGCTTTAATATCGTAAGCGGTTCTTAATGGAGGATGAAGTTTGAAGTTAGAATCAAAGCCCTCTAAAACTGTTTCATCATAGCATAAGTGCTTTATCGAAACATCTGCAGTTACATTAACTCCACGCTTTTTAGCTGCTTTTATAAGTTCTACACTTCTAGCGGAGCTGATATTTGTTAAATGAATTTTAGCTTCTTGGTATTCTGCTAAGAATAAATCACGTGAAACCATAAGTTCTTCTGCTAAGCTAGGATTGCCTTTCATCCCTAACAAAGTACTCATCACACCTTCATTTATTCTCGACTTGCCAGCGATATTTTTATCCTCCGGGAAATTTATAACAAATGAATTTATCCCCTTAGCGTACAACATTGCTCTACTCATAACCCCTGCATCTTGAACTGATTTTTTAGAATCGGAAAATGCAATCGCACCAGAGCTTTTCATATCATACATCTCTGTCATTTCTTTACCCTCACGATTTTGAGTGAGTGCGCCCACACAATGAGCGTTTACGGTATGTTTAGAAGTTTTATTCAGTATATATTCAACATCAGTTTTCGATTGGATGGTTGGGTTACTTGTAGGAAATAAAAGAACATCTGTAAAACCACCTGCTGATGCTGTATTTAAGGTTGAAATTAAATCATCTCTATGTTCGAAACCTGGCTCTGTTAATGAACAATTCATATCTACAAAACCTGGAGAAACCGAACACGATTTAAAATCGTACGACTTAACTCCTTCAGCCTTAATATTTTTAGCAATTTTTTGAATTACTCCGTCTTTAATCAAAATATCAACCGTTTGCAGATGCCATTGTGATTGTTTATCGACAACTTTTAGGGATTTGAGTAAGGCTTTCATTCGTTGTAGTTTAATTGTTATTTTTCTTATCAAAAAATCTATCGCCTAAGCGTATAAATAGTATTTCGAGGCCCATGAAAAACAGTGCCAAAATAACACATATTTTCCATAATCTTTGCCCAAATTCTTCTTCTTTTATAATACTTGCAAGGGATGCATTCCCAGGGTTCAATATTTTTGCCTTATCCTGTAAAATATCATTTAGTAGGTTAGTTTTCAATTCGGTCATATCTGATTCTTTCCGATTCGTATTAAAGGCTAACTCAGCAATTACTTTATCCCCTTGTTTTAAACTATAAATACCTGCCTCATTAATTTGATCGGTAATAGAGATTTGAGGTGTACCATCGATACTTTTCAGCTCAGGCACTATAGAAAATTGTCCTTTGCTTAGTTCGTTTTTATCACGCTCATCAATTTGAACACCTGGCAATTGAATATTTGTGTTCTCACCTAAAAAGTATGCTATTGTGTTATTTTTATGATGAATTGTCCCCATTCTCAGTAACATTGGAACCAATAAGGCGTGCTTTGGTAAATCAGAAGCTAATGGCTTTAATGGCATAGCAAACTGATAAATTACACCATTCTGTATAGAATATTTATTTAAAACAGATTGATTATTCGATAAGTATAAGAGCTCTTCTTTCAATTGCCCATTAACACTGAAAGGGTAGTATTTATTGACACTGGGAAGGTCTAAATTCGTATTGTTTTGTTTAATAAACACACCATCGAACAAGTTATTGCTGAAATTCACACGTTCTATTTTGTCTTTAGATGTGTTTAAAGGCATCAAAGTAGACAAGTTGAACTTTTGATTGAAATCGTTTGTCTTTGCTTCTGTTTTTAATGATGGAAATACGATAACAACCGCTGATGAATTCAACCTTTTTTCTAATTGGGAAAGTAAACCTGAAGAGAAATCATCTAATTCATTCAACACAATTACTTGAGATTTATCTAGAAAACTATAATCGATTTGCTGGTAATTAAACGATTTGGTTTCGAAGAATGGCTCAGTTTTGAACACTGCTTCTACATTATTCGAAGCTTCTACACCATTGATAATACTTAATTTTCGGCTATTTTCAATTTCATAGCTGAAATAATATTCATTGTCGAATGTAGAAGATTGATCTTTAATACTAATTACCCCTTTTTGCCAGCCAGTTGATTTATTTTTATATGTAAATGTATCGATTATAGAAGCATCTGGGCCTATAGAAACGTTACTAACGCCAATTACTTGCCCATTGATTTTGATCTCGTAGGGCAATGCTGTTATTTCATTTTCAGAATAATTATGGATTTTAACCACTAAGTTTTCTTCAGAATTCGGGAAATGCACTGGTGAATAATACCAAACTGAATCAATAGATAAATTTTGATTTTTAGAATTCTCCAGCAAAACCATTTGCCAATCAATTGAAGAATCTAAGGATATATTTGTAGCATTATTTGCAAACGACTTTTGAAAATCTGAAATAATAAATGCTTTTGAAGACCTACCTGATTTATCATCAAGAAAAGACCTCTGACGGTTTATAACTTGTTGAAGAGACCTCGATTCAGGTCGGATTTTCAATTCTGCAAGAGTATTAAAAAAGCTTTCTTTGCTTAACCAACGTTGTTGATTCCCAGAAAATTCATTTCCAAGCAATTGAAATTGATCATCACTTTTAAAGGCTGAAGCAATTTCTCTGGCTTTTCGTTTTGCTTCGTCGAACAAGGTTCCATTATCCCCCTGACGTTCAAGACTAAATGAGTTATCTACATATATAGAGACATAATTTTTACCCGTATTTATTTTGTTGTTATTAAATGGAATATAAGGCTGAGCAAAAGCCAAAACAATAAAGATAATGGTTAAAATTCTAGCTAATAATACGAGAAGATGCTTGAGTTTATTAGTTTTTCGTTGTTGCTCTTCAATAGAATGCAAGAAGCTAACATTTGAAAAATAGAGTTTCTTATACTTCCTAAGTTGAATTAGGTGGATAATAATGGGTATTGCGATAGCTGAAAGTGCAATTAAAAATGCTGGATTTACAAAACTCATTATTCAAAAATACATAAGGAAAACGACATTTTGGGGGCTTTTATGATATTTTTTTGAACAAATTCATCTATTAAAGATAATTTTTACGAAATTTAAATCTCACTAAAAATTAAAATTATGTATATCATCCCTGCAATAGACTTGTTGGATAAGAAAGTGGTAAGGTTAACAGGTGGTCGATATGACGCTGTAACTGAGTATAAAGTCAATTTGGAAGATATTTTATCACAGTTAAATTCCAACGGAACCGATTTTGTTCAGATAATAGACTTAAATGGAGCAAAAGGCGACTTTAGTCAGCAATCTTATTTATTTGATATTCTACATAAATCACCTTTAAAAATTCAATATGGTGGTGGAGTTAGAAGTATTGAAAAAGTGAAAGAATTAATAGATGCTGGGTTTCACAGAGTAGTGATTGGTACAAAAGCGATAACAGATGAAGGATTTTTGAAAGAACTAAGCAAAGAAATATGTGGTAAGAATTCTTGTTCAGACCAAGTAGTCATAGCTGTTGACACCTTGAATGGTGAACTAATGCACAGTGGTTGGGAACAAACGTCAGATATAAAACCTATAGATTTTATTGATAAATGTGTTGGTTTAGGCTATTTCAGATTCCTTTGCACTGATATTGGAAATGATGGGAAATTAAACGGGTCTAACGTTGAATTATACAAAAGTTTCAAATCAAAATTCCCATTTGTGAAATTAATTGCTCAAGGGGGAATTACTACTATTGAAGATGTTCAATCTTTACAATCTGCAAATTTAGAATCAGTAGTAATTGGAAAAGCTATTTATGAAAACAAAATAAGCATAGAAGAGGTTAAAAATTGGAATTTACAAGCATTAGTTAATTTTTAATGAGTATTCTTTCCAAGGTGGCCAATTTAGAAGGTCACGAACATCCGATATATGCACTTTGCATTTCTCAAAAATCTCATATTCTTTTTTCAGGAGGTGGCGAAGGAGCAGTAGTTGAATGGAGTTTAAAAAATCTATCTCCTATTAAAGTGATGTTCAAAACCAGAGCAAGTGTTTATGCTTTGCATTGCCCTACATCCTTACCCTTATTAATATCTGGAGATCGGCAAGGACAAATTAGTGTATTTAATTTCATTGAACAAAAGCTTGTCTTTCAAAAACAGTTAACATCTCAGCCAATATTCGGAATGTGTTCTATAGAGCATCTTTTGTATTTTATATCTGAAGATGGGAAACTGAGAATATTCGACTTAGAAAAATTCGAAATTATTTCTGAAATAACAGTATCTGATCAATCGCTTAGAAGCATTACTTATGATGGTGTTGATACCATCTATATAGGTTCAAAAGACAATCGTATTTATCATTATTCTATCAAAAATGAAAGAGTAATAATGTCTGATGAAGAACATACACTTCCTGTATTTTCACTTATATATGACACGGAAAAAAATCGATTATTATCTGGATCGAGAGATGCTCAATTAAAAATATGGAATGAAGGAGTTGCTCATAATATTCCTGCACATATGTACGCAATCAATAGCATAATAAGTGTTCCTGAAAAAGCGCTATACGTAACCGCAAGCATGGATAAAAGTATTAAAGTGTGGGATGCAAACACCTATGATTTACTAGCAATCGGCGACTTTAACCGAAATGAAGGTCATTTAAAATCTGTTAATGCATTAGCTTATACAAACTTTGAAAATTATCTTATTTCTGCAGGAGATGATAGGATGATAATGATCTGGGCTTTAGCAAAAAGCTAAATTTCGAAATTCCGAATTGCCGAAATTCCGAAAATGCAAAATAAAAAATTCGATCTTTCGAATCTTCGGATTTTCGGATTTTCGATATCAAATCATTCTCTTAATAATTCTCAATTTATGTGAATACTTTTTAGAATCGATATTAAAAATTCCTTGATGGTCTAATCTGTCTATTCTAACATGACCGGAAGCATGAATAATTTGTTGATTTTCTAAAACTATGCCTACGTGAATTATTCTTTCTTCATCATTATCGAAAAATGCTAAGTCACCTGGCTGTGCTTCTTCAACGAAATTAACAAGAGTACCTTGCTCTGCTTGTAAATAAGCGTCTCGTTTAAGACGAACTCCGTGCATTTTAAACACATTTTGAGTAAATCCAGAACAATCAATTCCGAATATAGATCTTCCGCCCCAGAGATAGGGTGTATTAATCCAGCTTTGAGCTAATGCAGGAATTGTACTAATTCCTTTAGTTCCCATTTCTACGGCTCTACCGCTTATTCGATATTTATTAGTAGGCGCATATTTAGAAAGCACATCTAAATTAATTGTACTAGCTATAGACAAATAAGAACTGGCATTATTAGTTTCAATTTCTGCAATTCTATCTATTAAAACATTAGCTCTTAGAGAAGAATTAGCATCATTTTGTGTTAATCCAGATATAAATTGTTTATTATCTATCCATGCTTCGTAATCGTCCCACAGACATTTAATTTTAGACCATTTATCCTGCTTTTCTAATATTTCGAAGCATTCTCCAAATAGAAGTTGAGATATTATTTCAGAGCGATCAGAAGGTTCTAAACGAAGAGGAACAACAGATAAATGACAAATACCAAAAGCGTTTTCCATAAAATTATCTACGAGCATTAAATCCAGTTAGGAGACTCATTCTTACACCATTTGAAGAAGGAACTATTGCAAAATTAACAGGAAAATTCAAATCTCCTGTTTGAAATGTATGTCCAAATGCAAAAACAAATGCTGCTCCGCTTAATGATAAATTTGGGCCAAAGGCAAACTCACCACCTCTTGAATTCCTAATTCCAATAAGTCCGCTCGCACTTGGTAAAAATTTACCTTGTTCTAATCCACCAATCAATCCAACAAATTCTACAAGTCCAGAAACCCCACTTTCTAGTGCAAAATATTGCTGTTCGAATTGCCAACCGAACTGAGTGAAGAAAGTAGTCATGTTTAGGTCATTTGTAAGGAAATCTGCAGTTTTTCCAGGACCGATATAAGTAAAACCAACTCTAGGGCCTGCGAGATTTACAGGTTCCTTTTTTGGCTTAGGCGCAGGTGAATAAGGTGTAAAGATTTTTTGAGGAGTGCTATTTATCACCGTATCTGTTTGGGCAAACAGATTTGAAATACTTAAAATGAAAATTGCACAAATTAAAATTAGTTTAGTTCTCATGTTATTTGGGTATTGATGTACCCAAATATAATAAAAAAGGGGCAAAATGCCCCTTAATACTTTATTCTTGGTGTAACCAACTTTTCTTTTCAAGAAGCTCTTCTTTGCTTTCTCTAACATTTTCGTCGTCTATACAACAATCGACTGGGCATACTGCTGCACACTGAGGTTCATCATGAAAACCTACGCATTCTGTACATTTATCAGGTACGATATAATATACTTCATCAGAAATAGGTTTTTGTACAGCGTCAGCATCAATAGTATCGCCACCACCAAAATCGATAATTCCTTTTAAACTTGTACCTTCAGAAAATTTCCAAGCGGCACCAGCATCATATATTGCATTATTTGGACATTCTGGTTCGCATGCCCCACAATTTATACACTCATCAGTAATAATAATAGCCATTGTATTTGTAATTCTATATTTTAGCGCTGCAAATATAACACATAAACCTTTTTTTGGTTTAAAAAATATGAATATGACACAAAATCTACTAAACGCCTTTATTTCATTGGGCAACTACATACGAAATAACTCATCAGATATAGATGAATTAGTAGAAAAAGCGTATCATCATAATACTTGGTTCAGTCAGAATGAAACAAAACACGCTTTAAATGCATGGGGGAAGTTGTTAGAAAAAGAAGAATTAGAACGATGGTTGAGTCATTATTCCATCAATAATACCGAGCCAAAAAAAGTAGGATTAATTCTAGCTGGGAATATACCTATGGTTGGGTTTCATGACATATGTTGTGTGTTGTTATCGGGAAATATCGCTCAAATCAAATTGTCTTCTCAAGATCAAGTTCTTATCAAATCATTATTAAATACTTTAATCTCATTTGAACCAATATTAAAGGATAGAATTATATATGAAGATCGAATGAATTCTATCGATGCGATAATAGCAACTGGAAGTAATAATTCAGCTCGACATTTTGAATATTATTTTGGCAAGATTCCGAATATTATCAGAAAAAACAGAAACAGTATAGCTATTCTTAATGGCAATGAGCAAGCAGAAGATTTTGTGAAACTAGGTGAAGATATCTTTAGATATTATGGACAAGGATGCAGAAATGTATCTAAGTTATACGTTCCGAGAGATTATAATTTCAGTCCATTATTAGATGCTTTAGAAGTGTTTAATTATATAGGCGATCAGAGCAAATACTTAAACAATTATAATTATTACAAATCGATATATTTAGTAAACAGAGAACATCATTTAGATAATGGTTTTTTATTGCTAAAAGAAAATGAGTCGATGCAAGCTCCCCTATCGGTATTGTATTTCGAGTATTATGATAATATGAATGAGCTTGAGGGAAAATTAATGCAAATAGAAGATCAAATACAATGTGTTGTAACTACTGATAACATTAGTATAAACAACCAAATTGTAAGCTTCGGAGAAAGTCAAAAACCGGGTTGGATGGATTATGCTGATGGAGTAGATACGATGAAGTTTTTAATAACACTATAATCGAAGGATCGAAGGACCGAAAATCCGAAGGTTCGAAGGTCCGAAGGTCCGAAGGCCAAATAAAAAGCCCCGATACTATTACTAGTTCGGGGCTTTTTAATATTATTTAATGAAATTATTTAACAGCAACTTTAAATAAGTCAGTATCCATATATTTCTTGAACTCCATATCTTTAGTAGCACGAGCACGCATTGCTGAGTTTTCGCGAATAGAACGAGTTAAGTTTGTAGTTAACATATCTAAGTTATTAGTGCGAGCACCAATGATAGCTTTTAAGTAGAAAGTTTCTGCATCTTGTGTAGCACAATCAGCATTTTTCTTAGCTGCATCATAATTACCAGCTAATGTAGCTGCTAAAGCTGCATTATAGCTACAAGCGTTAGCTGAACCATAGTAAGAAGTAGCTGCAGCGTAATCACCTGTACGAACTTTTAAGTTTCCTAAGTTGATGTTGTTTTGAGCACCTAAAGATTTAGCTAAAGTGTAATATTTCTCAGCATTTTTATAATCTTTCAATTGTGCATAAGCAACACCCATGTTGTTGTAAACAACACCATTGTCTTTACTTAAGTTATTTGCTTCTTTTAATAATGTTAATGCATCATTAGCTTTTCCACCTTGAGTTAAATAAACATATGCCACGTTGTTTTTACCTCTCCAGTCGGAACCGAATTGAGTAGAAACTCTATTGTATATTGCTAATTTTTCGTTCATATCAGAAGTTAAAGTAGAAGCATATAATAATTCTTCAACAGTTAATTTCGAAGTATCAACTTTAGACATTGCTACGATTTGAGCATCAGTTTTACGTTTTTCAGTTGCAATTAAAGTTACTTCAGAACGGCGTAATTGAGGCAATAATTTATCTGCAATTTTGCGGTAAGATTTTAATTTTTTGATTTCTTTTTCACGAGCATCAACATCAGAAATAGTAGATACGATATTTACGATTTCATCACGATCTGCGATATCAGATGCAGAAGCAACTTGTTTTAAACCATCCCAGTCTTCAGCAGTAGCTGATTTCTTGTAGAAAGAGCTATCATTAACTTGAGTGATTTTATTTTTCTTTAACCAAGTTAAGAAGTACTTGTAAGTTGCATCAGTTCTTTGAATAGCTAATTGGTCATTTCTTTTTAACTCACCATCAGGAGAAGCATAAGAAGAAATAGAGATACCAGTTAAAACGTTTGATTTAATGAATGATTCGAAACCTTTCATGTCTGCTGATTTCTTTTGTTTTTCAGAAACAACTGCACGATCGATATCAAAGAACACTTTACCTTTTACTTCTACTGGAACAACTTTAGCATAATTATCAGCACCTAACATAGCAACATCTGTTGATTGGTTAGATAAAGCTGTTGTTAATGTACCATCAACAACTTTCACTTGGTCAAATGGTAATGATTTAGAACCACGACTAGCAGTTGGGTTGAAAGATACAGTAGCATTTTTCATTTCAGGCTTGTAAGCAACTTTATCACGGTAAGTAAATGAACCACCATTTGTTTTGCTAATTGTAACGCCATCAGCAGTAGAAGCTTCACCTTTTAAAGTTAATGGACGTAATTTAATTGAACCACCATCGAAAGACATAGTTGGGTTCATATTCAACGCAGTTTTTTTGTCGAAATATTTCACTGGAATTGTACCAGTAATAACGATTTCAACACTGTCGCCACGCACCTCTAAAGGATTAGGTTTTGCGTCGTAACTAACCGTGTTTGACTTCTTTTTCATTGATTTCAATGCATTACAACCTGTTAATAAGGCAGATGCAACGAAAACTGATAAAATAAACTTAATTTGTAAGTTCTTCATGATTGTTAATTTGAATTTTTTTAATGAATAGAATACTATAAATTTGTTACCGATTCACTTAGGGGCAAATATAAAACAATTAATAGAATATCCAATTTAGAACAAGTATAGAGTGTATATTATAAAAGTAAAAGGCATAGCCAAAATTCCTGATTATATTCAGCTCCGCGATGATAAATTCACTTTATTGGCGTACTTTCGGGTCGATCGCCCAGAAAAGACACTTGAAAAATGTGGTTTAGGCGATAAAGCAGAAGAAATTAACGAAATAATAAAAAATCTACCTTTTGGTGAGATTAAAAAACTAGAATTTTAATGGATACTTTCGAAATAATAAACTTAGATCATGTAAATGTTCTACAAAGAAACCATTTGGTTCTTTCTGACGTAAGTTTAAAAGTAAACAAGGGAGAATTCATCTTCTTAATCGGGCAAACAGGTAGCGGTAAAAGCAGTTTGTTGAAAATGATTTATGGAGATTTGATGATTAGTCAGGGTACCGGCAAAGTTGTTGGCTTTGAACTTGGCAAAATCAAAAATGCTGAAGTTCCTTACATGCGCAGAAAAATGGGTATTGTATTTCAAGATTTCCAATTATTAACAGATCGAAGTGTTGAAGATAACCTTCGATTTGTAATGGAAGCAACTGGTTGGGACGATCAACGTTTAATGGATGCTAGGTTAGCAGAGGTTTTATCGGAAGTTGGACTAAATGGTAAAAACAATAAGATGCCTCATCAGTTATCTGGTGGAGAACAACAAAGAGTGGTTATTGCAAGGGCATTAATTAATCATCCAGAAGTAATACTTGCAGATGAGCCTACAGGCAATTTAGACCCCGACTCTTCCGTTGAAGTGATGAACTTGCTAATGAAAATTAGTAAAACTGGAACGGCAGTATTGATGGCAACTCACGATTATAGAATGATTGAAAAGTTCCCTTCTAGAATCATTAAATGTGAGAATGGTAAGATTGTTGAGGATAAGTATCAGTGGGTATAAATAGAAGTTAGAATACATTGTTCGTCGGAGTGTCCTCACTCCGACTTATATATAAAATAAAAGCTGGAGTGAGGACACTCCAGCGAACACTTAGAATTTAGAATTTTTAGTTGATATGAAAAAAATAGTATTTGCGTTAACATTAGTATTTATTGGTGCAACAGCGAGTTTTGCACAAGAAATTGGGATTGAAATTGGCAATAAAGCTAAGGACATCGAATTAACTGGTCCGGATGGTAAATCTTACAAAATGTCGGATATTAAAGGCAAAATTGTATTGCTAGATTTTTGGGCATCGTGGTGTGGTCCGTGTAGAATGGAAAACCCTAACCTGGTAAAATCATATGCTAAATACAGCAAAGCAAAATATAAGAATGCTAAAGGCTTCGAAATCTATAGTGTTTCGTTAGATAAAAATAAAGAAGCATGGATTGCAGCTATAGCTAAGGATAACTTGACTTGGGAAAATCATGTGAGTGATTTAAAAGGATGGGCTTCTTCAGCTGGTGCTGATTATGGAATAAACTTTATCCCTCAGAATTTCTTGATCAATGAGAAAGGTGTAATTATCGCTAAAAACCTAAGAGGTGAAGCTTTAGATAAAGAATTAGATAAATTATTGAAATAGTACTTCAATCTATATAAGAATTCTCTCCTCAGGCCTTGAGGGGAGAATTTTTTATTTTATGACTGACAAACTGACGATAAAGAAGCATTGGCAAACAATTTGAAATGATGTTTGCATTAATAATAAATTGAAACAAAGTACGAAATGACAGAGCCAGGAGCAGAAAATATGACAAATGAGCCTATCGACTCTCAAAATTTAGAGAATCAGGAAACAACTACTGCAGAGAATACAGAAGTTGTGGAATTAAGTGTTGAAGAGCAATTGAAGGCACAAGTAGAAGAAACAAACGATAAATATATCCGATTATTAGCGGAGTTTGATAATTTCAAAAGAAGAACTGCTAAAGAGAGAATAGAATTATTTAAAACTGCGAATGCAGAAACTGTAAAATCATTAATCACTGTTTTAGATGATTTTGATCGTGCACAAAAATCAATTGATTCTTCAGTTGATATAGATGCTGTAAAAGAAGGATTGAAATTGGTTCATCTAAAATTGAAATCTACTTTAAACGCCCAAGGTTTATCTGAAATGGAAAGCAGTGTTGGAAAAGCATTTGACACAGATTTACATGAAGCAGTGACAAACATCCCAGCTCCTACTGAAGATTTAAAAGGCAAGGTAGTTGACGAATTAGAAAAAGGTTATTTATTAAACGACAAAGTGATTCGTTTCGCTAAAGTTGTAGTTGGAGCATAAATATGGCAAAGAGAGATTACTACGATATTCTTGGGGTTAGCAGAAATGCTGATGCTGATGAAATAAAAAAAGCTTACCGAAAGTTAGCTATTAAATATCACCCAGATAAAAACCCTGGTGATAAAGCTGCTGAAGAAAAGTTTAAAGAAGCAGCAGAAGCTTATGAGGTATTAAGTTCTCCTGAAAAGAAACAACGATACGATCAATTCGGACATGCAGGTGGGGCTTCTAGTGCTAGCGGTTATGGTGGTGGTGGTCCGGGTGGAATGAATATGGAAGATATATTCAGTCAGTTCGGCGATATATTTGGAGGCGGTGGATTTGATGGGTTCTTCGGAGGTGGCGGATCTCGTGGTGGTGGAAGAAGAATGAACAAAGGAACCAACCTTCGCATCAAAGTAAAATTAACACTTGATGAAATTGCTAACGGTGTAGAGAAAACCATCAAAGTTCAGAAGATGGCTTCTTGTAAAACATGCGGTGGTACAGGTGCAAAAGATAAATCCTCATTTTCTAATTGTAGTACTTGTGGTGGTGCTGGTAGTGTAAGAAGAGTGCAAAACACTATTCTTGGACAGATGCAAACTACTACAACCTGCCCTACTTGTCATGGCGAAGGACAAACTATTTCTGCGAAATGCGGAAATTGCCATGGTGAAGGTGTTGAGCGTGCAGAAGAAACAATTAGCATCAACATTCCAGCTGGTGTGGTTGATGGTATGCAATTATCAATGACAGGTAAAGGTAATGCAGCTCCACGTGGAGGTATTCCTGGAGATTTATTGATTCTTGTTGAAGAAGTAGAACACAAACAATTAAAACGCGACGGTATAAATATTATTTACGATTTATACATCAGCTTTATAGATGCTGCTTTAGGAACGAGCATTGAGATTCCTACCATCGATGGTAAAGCAAGAATTAAAATTGAACCAGGAACTCAAGCTGGTCGTATTCTTCGCTTAAAAGGTAAAGGTATCAAAGACATTAACTCATACCAAAAAGGTGATCAGTTAGTTCATGTAAACATTTGGACTCCTAAAACATTAACTCGCGATGAGCGAATAATCTTAGAGAAACTTCAAGAATCTCCAAACTTCAAACCAAATCCGGATAAGAACGATAAAGGATTCTTTGAGAGGATGAAGGAATACTTTGAGTAATTGAGTAGCGGGTAGCGGGTAAAAAAACATGTTGTAAAAAACTCGATACGCGATACCCGATACTCGATACCGAATTGTATCTTTAAAAAAATACAATTCTAAACTATGCTCAAAATTGAAAACATCGTTAAGCAATATGAAAGTCATGTTGCGTTGAACGACGTAAGTTTGATAGTACCTAATGGTTCTGTCTTCGGGCTTCTTGGCCCGAATGGTGCTGGAAAAACATCTTTAATTCGTATTATCAATCAAATTACAGCTCCAGATTCTGGTAAGGTTTATTTCAAAAATGAACTCTTAAAACCTGAACATATTCATCAAATTGGATACCTGCCTGAAGAGCGTGGTTTGTATAAGAAAATGGAAATTGGAGATCAGATTTTATACTTAGCACAGCTTAAAGGTTTGAGCAAAACAGAATCCATAAAACGTGCGAAGTATTGGTTTCAGAAAATGGAGATTGAGTCGTGGTGGAATAAAAAAGTTGAAGAACTTTCTAAAGGAATGCAACAAAAAGTGCAGTTTATTGCGACCATTATTCATGAGCCAGAGTTATTAATCTTAGATGAACCTTTCAGTGGATTCGATCCTGTAAATGCTGATATCATCAAAAATGAATTCTTAGAATTAAATAAAAAAGGTACAACCATTATATTCTCTTCACATCGAATGGAATCGGTTGAGCAATTATGTAATCATATTGCATTGATTCATCAATCTAAAAAAATATTAGAAGGAAGAGTAACCGATATTAGAAATCAATATAAAAATAACACCTACAGTGTAGTTATTAGATCTGGAAAATCAGATGAAGAAATCAAGAATTCTGGATTTTCAATTAAAACTATTACACATCAGGAAAATGTTATTCAATTAGAAATTCAACTTGAGGAAGGCGCTTCTATCAACCAAACACTTTCGAAATTAATTTCTCAATTTGAAATCATTTCTTTCGAGGAAGTCATTCCATCAATCCACGATATATTTATTCAAAACGTTACTCAATCTAACTAAACATGAAAAAGATAGCATTAATTATTAGTCGTGAATACATGAGTCGAGTAAAGAAAAAGTCGTTTATCATCATGACTTTTTTAGGCCCATTATTAATTGGAGGAATGTATGCGATTGCGATATGGTTAGCAGTGAATGCTGATGAAATGAACAAGAAGAAAGATGTATATGTTATTGATGAGAGCAAACAGTTTACTGGTCATTTAAGAGATTCGAAATCATTAAGCTTTCAATATGTAACTACTAATTTAGAAGAAACGAAAAAATCGATTGAGGGTGATGAAGATAGTTATGTATTATATATTCCTAACCTTGCGAAAGATTTATCTGGAGTACAATTATATTCTACAAAACAAGCAAGTATTTCTGTAGTAAGTTATATTGAAAAAGAAATTGAATCAGAATTAAAAGATAAGAAGCTTGTTGAAAATGGAATATCGAGAGATATTTTAAAGAGTTTAGACATGGATGTTTCTCTCGAAACGATTAGACTTACTGATCAGGGTGAAGAAAGCGGAAGTGCTGGAGCAAGCTATGGAGTTGGGATGTTAGGCTCTATTTTAATTTACTTATTTATCTTCTTGTATGGTGTGCAAGTGATGAGAGGTGTTATTGAAGAAAAAAATAATCGTATCGTTGAGGTAATAATTTCATCGGTAAAACCATTTCAATTGATGATGGGTAAAATTGTAGGGATAGCATTAGTAGGCTTAACTCAATTTGTATTATGGGTAGTTCTAACTACGAGCATCAGCGGTTTAGTTACTCAAAAACTTAGTAAGCAGCTTGATACTAAAATGGAACAAAGTGGAGCAATTGCGCCATCTCAGATGGGTGCAGGCGGAGCTAGTTCAGCATTTCAGAAATCTGCAGATGCAAGTGGAAATGATGTTTCAAAAATTATGGACGCTATCAATACGATAAACTTCCCATTATTAATTGGAGCATTTTTATTTTACTTCTTATGCGGATACTTATTATATGCAGCCTTGTTTGCTGCAATTGGATCTGCTGTAGATAACGAATCGGAGACACAACAATTTATGTTCCCAGTTACACTGCCACTGATATTTTCGTTCGTATTGTCGAGCTCTGCCGTAGTAAATAATCCTGATGGCCCAATCGCTTTCTGGATGTCTATGATACCACTCACTTCTCCTATTGTGATGATGGTACGTATACCATTTGGAGTACCAACATGGCAAATTATTTGTTCAATGATATTATTGATTGGTGGTTTTATTGGTACTGTTTGGATCGCCGCTAAAATTTACAGAACAGGTATTTTGATGTATGGCAAAAAGGTGACGTTTAAGGAGATGTTTAAGTGGCTACGATACTAGATACTAGTCCCGATAATTATCGGGATGAGATATTAGATATTAGATTAGCTTTTAGTAGCTAGTAGTTAGTAGCTAGTTCAAAATATTTAGAATTTAGAATTTAGAATTTAGATATTGGCTAATTGGCTAATTTTCTAATTGGCTAATTAATTTTGTTCAAATTGAAAAAAAGTTTCTCCGTAGGTAATCCCATTACATTCGTGTAAGAGCCTTTTATTGAAGTAACGCAAGTTAGTCCGATCCATTCTTGGATACCATAGGCTCCGGCTTTGTCGTAGGGTTGGTATTGCTTAATGTAGAAGTCGATTTCTTCTGATGTAATTACTCTGAACTCTACATCTGTTCGATCTACAAATGAAATGACTTGATGGTTATGTGAAATGGCAACACCTGTATATACTTGATGAGTTCTACCAGATAACTTATTCAGCATTCGTTTTGCATCATCTTCATCTACTGGTTTACCTAAGATCTCATTATCAACAGCAACAATTGTATCAGCAGTAATTAATATTTCATCTTGAATTTCTTCATCAAAAGCATGAGCTTTTTTCTCAGCTATGTATTTTGCAACTTCTTCAACACTTAATTCAGATGGAAATGATTCGTCGACATCTTTAGTCATTACCCTAAAATCTACTCCCATCAATTTTAATAATTCTTGTCGACGTGGAGATTTAGAGAATAGTATGATTTTCATATTAATTACCAGAGAAGTAGTTTAATACAGGAATAGCAAATATTCCCAAGATCATCACAATATTAATTAAACGAATAATGAATCTGTATTTCTCGCTTTTATTCGTAAGGTATAGCATCACATTCGCAATAATTAAAGGTACTTCTATTGCAAAAACAATGTACATTAAAGGAATGTATGCTTTGTTCAAATACTGCATGTTTTGCACATAGAATAATGCGAATATTAATAGAACACTGATGATCGTAAATGTAAATTTAGAAGCCATTTCACCAGCTACAATTGGCAATGTACGGCAAGATGTAGCTTCGTCGCCAGGCATATCGTGTAAATCTTTAACTAAAGCATACAATAAATTTATTCCGAATGCAATCATCGAGAAGAAACCTACCACTTTAAATAACAATACCGCAACTGGTTTATAATCCGGAGTAAAGTATGCTCTAAATAAAGCAGGCTCGTAAAGTATAGTTATGTAAATTGGCAATACTGCAACAAAGGCTAATACTATATTTCCAATTAAAAACTGGCGTTTGTATTCAGTAGAATAAAACCATAATAAACCAACAACGAATATTGGAAGAAAGGCTAAAACCCATACGTGTATTACATATGAAAGGTACAAACCGATGGCAATTCCTAGTCCGCTTAACACGAAATGACTAGCCATAGCAGTTCTACGTTTCACCGTTTTCCCGATAATAATATCAGCTTCGTTTCTATTGATATAATCACGTTTAAGATCAAAATAATCGTTAATTACATAACCTGCTGTAGTTAAGCAGACAGTCATCAGCATTAATAAATAAAATTGAAAATCTGTAAGGATAAGTTCTAAACCAAAAGATGCAAGAATTGGCGTTACGAAATATTTCCTTAAAAAAAATTGAAGTAAAACCACTAAAATGATGTTACTAATTCTGAAGAGCTTTAAGATGGAACGCATTAGTTTGATCTGGTTAAAACACTGTATTCATTATTCCAGTTATTTCTGGCTTTCATTACTTTTTCGATGATATCTCGCACACAACCTTCTCCCCCTTTTTTATCAGAAATATAATGACTTATTGATTTTATTTCAGCAACAGCATCAGCAGGAGCCGTTGCTATATTAGCTTTTAACATTACATCAGTATCTGGAATATCATCGCCCATGTATATCACGTTTTTCCAGGTTTTATTGTATTTCTGAAGAAGAGATTCTATAAGTTCGAGTTTATTTTTAGCACCGATATGAATTTCGTGAATACCTAAGTTTTCTAAACGCTTTACAACGGTTTGAGTGTTACCTCCTGAAATCACCATCAGTGTGTAGCCAACTTTTGAAGCCAATTGAATAGCATATCCATCGCGAATAAACATACGGCGAAGTTGCTCACCAGATTCGGTTACCAATACACTACCATCTGTAAGAACACCATCTAAATCTAAAATGATTGTATCGATATCGGTAAGCCTAGTGATGTATGACATGTTGTGAATTTTAGCTTAACGAAGATAAGGAAATAATCTTATTTCTGATTGTCTCTCCACTCGTAAACCCAAGCAGATTGAATCATTTCTAAGTATGATTCGTTGCAATCTTCTTTTTTACCAACGAAGTTTGGAAGTACTAATACCCATTCTAATAAATCAGTAAAACGAATACGGTAGATTTGAGCCTCACCAAATTCATCACCAAATTTTTCATATAAAGCAATCGCTATATCTTCAGTATCCTTCCAACCGAAAGTCAATGCAAATTTATCGTTCATTTTTTTTTGATATATTATGTACTAAGTAAAATGTACTATGTATTATGTATTTAATCATTGTACTATGTACATTTTACATTGTACATAGTACTTTGTACACCCCATTAACAAATTAACATATTATCCAATTAACATATTAACCAATTAACATATTAACTAGTGTCCCATAAACCCGCTCTGATCGGGAATCAAGACTTCTAAATTTCCGTTTTCGATTACGCATTGGCAACCTAAACGTGAGTTAATTCTAGGGTTTACTGCTCTATCTATAAAGTCTTCTTCTTTATCTGATATTTCTTGAATATTATCCATACCATCGACTACATAAATATGGCAAGTACTGCATCCGCATACTCCACCACAATTGTGTTGTAAATCGATACCATGCTCCATACAAACGTCAAGTACAGACTCCCCTTGAGCAATAGGTAGTTCTAGCGGGGCATGATCCGCTTCTTCAAAATTTATTTTCAGTTTATAGATTTCCATAATATACATTAATGTGCTGTTGCAGATTAATTGCCTGCAAAACTAACAAAATTTACGCTTCTTAGAAACTTTCTAAATAAGAAGTAAACCTCTGAAATTGTTTTAAGAATTTTGAATTTTTGCAATATCCTCGGATATAGCTTTATAGAGATCAAAAAGGGCTTTTTCTGAATGTAAAGCCTGAAGATGTTTTTCTAAGGTTAAAGTATCATTTCGTGATGCTGGTCCTGTTTGAGCAGATTTTGGACTCATCGATTGAATTTTCTGAGCAGTTTCAGCGATTAATGGTTTTAAAAGTTCGAAATCAAGAGCATTTTTTCTCATCAATTCTTCAGCAATGGCATACATATGATTGCTGAAATTGCAAGCAAATACTGCAGCAATGTGCAATTTCATTCGTAGAGCAGAATCGGCATATTGTACATTTTTTGAACCTAACATTTCGCAAAATATACTAAGTGCTAATTTCAAATCTGGATTACTAGCTTCAATAAAAAAAGGTACATCTTTAAAGTCTATTTCTTTAGACTTCGAAATTGTTTGAAGAGGATAAATAACTCCATAATCGTAATTATCAGACTTCAAAACATCAATGTTTGTAGAGCCTGAGGTATGAACAATAGATGCAGTAAAATGCTCAAATTTATTTGCTATTTCTAGAAGAGCATTGTCCGAAACCGCAATAATTAAAAGATCAATATCAGTAGTTAAATCGTTTAAATTGCTTACGGCTTTAGCATTAACTAATTCCGCTAAAAGATTTGCGTTGTTAATCGATTTAGAATAAATATCAACAACAGTTATACCTTTAGCAGAACATGCTTTTGCTAATTGAGTAGCAACATTTCCAGATCCAACAAATGAAACTTTCACAATTATTGTTTAGCTGTTTTCATTTCTTTTAAACGACGTACAATAGCTAATAAGAAACCTATTACCATTACAATAGTTCCACCCCATAATAAATTAATATATGGGAATACGATTGCTTTCATAATGATATAATCACGTAATTGAGATTTCTTTTTATAGTATGTAATTTCAATTTTACCGGCTTGAGGATCTATTTTTGAAAATTTGAATTTCAAACCGATATCATCAATACTTTTAGGTAAATCGAAAGGAATATTATTTTTGATGATATAAATTGGTTCAGCAGAATACTTTTTACCTTTTGAAGTAACTTCTAAAACTGCAGCAACTGAAATGTCATTTTTCTCTAATTTAAGATCTTTTACAGGAACGTTATTCTTCAATGTTTTCAAACGAATATCAAATCCATCGATTTTCATAGAGTCACCCATTGCAAAACTTAACGTTTTTGGAGCATCGTAATTTTCGTCATCAGAATGACCTTCGTGATCTTCGTGTTTTTCTTCTTTTTGAGGCACTGAACTAACATGAGTATAAACATCGTGCAATAAATAATGCTTTGTATCCGGAGAAGCTATTAAACCCATTTTAGGATTTATTTGAGCGTTTGGATAAAGCATAAACTCACCTTTCACATTACCTTTTGAATCTAACTCTTTATAGTTAACTTCATAATAAGTATTAGGAGCTATAGTCGTATCGCCTAAATAAGTAACGATATAGTTATTCATTTTTGTAGGCTCATCTTTCCATAATAAAATATTTTCACGAGTATTTTTTTCGTTAAATTCTTTACCATAAGAGAAGCCGGTATTGTTAATTGAAATTACTTCACTCTTAGAAGCAGCTATCATTGCTCCAAGTAAAATAAATCCAAAACCAATATGTGCAACTGCAGAACCAGCAAGTTTCATTTTGCCTTTAAATGCATCGAATAGAATTCTGATGTTTGCTAAAATTGTAAACAAAGAAGCAAAAATCAAAAGCATATAAGGAGCATTTCTATAGAATTCACCGAAGTATGAGATCGTACCTGTTAACAATACAGATAATGCTAATGCTACTAATATATTTCTGATAAATTTAGATCCATCCGTTTTTTTATACTTTAAATATTGAGCAAAACCAGATACTAATAAGATTAAAACTGCAATTGGAATTTGCCATTTATTATAATGATCAATAACATCTGTAGGAGGAGCTACATTTGTTCCAAATACTTTATTTATTACTGGAATAGATGTGGTAAGAATAACTTGGAAGCATGAAATGCTTAACATAATTGCTCCAATGAACAACCAAAATTCTCTGGAGTAAGTTGCTTCATCTTTTTTAGTAATTGGGAATGATTTCCAGTTTTTCACCATCAACCAAACACCTAAAAATAGGAATACCAAAATGTAGATTACTAACTGACCCGACATTCCTAAGTCTGTAAAGGCATGTACTGAAGCATTACCTAAAATTCCACTTCTAGTTAAGAAAGATGCATATAACACCAAAACATAACTGATGAATACTAGAAACAGTGAAGTAAAATATGAATGCCCAGAATGCTTGTAAGCTAACATTACGTGCACTGCTGCAATTAATGTTAACCAGGGAATTAAAGAAGCATTTTCAACAGGATCCCATGCCCAGAAACCACCAAAGTTCAAGGCTTCATAAGCCCAAAACGAGCCCATAATAATTCCGGTACCTAAAACCATTACAGCAAATAACGACCATGGTAAAGCAGGTTTCATCCATTCATCAAACTTCTTTCTCCAAATTCCAGCAATAGCAAATGCGAAAGGCACAACCATTGAAGCAAAACCTAAGAATAAAGTTGGAGGATGAATAACCATCCAATAGTTTTGTAGCAATGGATTTAAACCATTACCATCTTTTATCATTGAAAGGTAATCTGCGCGTTGGAATATTGGAGCTTGTAATGCTTCGCGAAGAAGGATAAACGGAGTACTTCCGATTCCATGTCCGAAAACATTTACACCAAGCAACATCGACGTAATAAAAACTTGAGAAAGTAAAACTATACTTAACACTGAAGCTTCCCATTCACCACCTTTTTTAACGATGAACCAAGAAAGTACCATTTGCCAAAAAGCCCATAATAAAAAGCTGCCTTCTTGTCCTTCCCAAAAACACGAAACAACATATTCCACAGGTAAAGTACGAGAAGAGTGAGCCCATGCATAGTGATATTCGAATAAATGATTACCAATAATGTATGCTAAGCTTACAATGATTCCAACGATTGCTACGCTATGAATATAAAATGAAACTCTAGCTAAGCTTTTCCAAGAATCATCTTTCTTTTGCTGAGCAAAGAAATAGGCAATGCTAGAAAACAATGCCGTTGCGAAGGAAATGATAATAAAAAATTGGCCCAAATTTCCGGGCCATAAATTTTCTCCAATATATTGTATATCCATGAATCAGTTTGAAATCTTAAATTCTAAAATGAATTAAGAAGCTTTAAATTCTTTAGTTTCGATTTTATCGTTGGTGTATTTAGAAGGGCATTTCATTAAAATTTTATCAGCATGAAATTCCTCACCTTGCATTTTCCCTGTGATTACAATTTGTTCAGAACGTTCAAAATCTTGAGGTTTTGTACCACTGAATACCACTTTGCATTCTTTACCTTTATTATCTGTTAAGTAAAAAGAAAAATAATTCGCATCCTTAACTGGATCATAAGTCATTTCTTTACTTTTTACCAATTTGCCTACCACATGTATTTCAGAACCATTTTCAATGGCTTCATCAAAATTTCCATAAGTACTTGAATCTGCAAAAGTGCTTAGAATTGCACCAATTGCAACAGCAATAATTACGAGTAGAATGATATGGCTTTTTTTCATAATTAATAACAAATTTAATGATGCAAATTTACTGATAATAAAGGCTAAAAACGAAATAAATATGGCTGAATAGGCTTATTTATAAGCTTAAGCCATCACTTCAGAACGGTTTCTTTCCCCAATTTGTTGACGCCACATTGCATAATACAAGCCTTTACCCTCTAAAAGGTCTTCATGCTTGCCTTGTTCGATGATATTTCCTCGTTCAAGTACATATATTCTATCCGCATGCATAATTGTAGATAATCGGTGAGCAATCATAATGGTAATATGATTATCGCCACTTGAAACTTCCTTAATAGTTTCGTTAATTTCATCTTCTGTTAAGGAGTCTAGTGCAGAAGTTGCTTCATCAAATACAAGCAAATTAGGCTTACGCAATAATGCTCTTGCAATAGATAATCGTTGCTTTTCACCTCCAGAAACTTTTACGCCTCCTTCACCTATCATTGAATCTAATCCCTTATCCGCTCTCGCTAATAAGTTTTGGCATGCAGCTTTTATTAATACATCATGACATTCTTCATCTGTTGCATTTGGATTAACGAACAATAGATTTTCTCGAATAGTTCCTGCAAAAAGTTGAGTGTCCTGAGTTACGAATCCAATGCGTTCGCGCATCAAATCTAAATCAATCTCTTTTCCTGAAACTGTATTGTAAAATATTTGTCCTTCGATTGGTTGATAAAGACCAACCAATAATTTCACTAATGTTGTTTTACCAGATCCTGAAGGTCCAACAAATGCAATAGTTTCCCCAGCTTTAACATTAAAGTTAATATCACTTATCGCTTTTGAATTTGACGATTGGTGTTGGAATGAAACTCCTTTGAATTCTAATGAATCAACAGTTTCTATACGAATAGGTGATTCTGGTTTTGGTTCTTTCGGAGTACTCATAATTTTCTCGAAATTCGCTAACGAAACTTCCGCTTCTCTGAATGTGTTAATTACATTACCTAATTCTTGAAGAGGTCCGAAAATAAAGAATGAATAAAACATCAATGAGAACATTTGTCCTACTGAAATTTCTTTTTGAAAAATCAAAAACAACATCACGAACATAATGCATGTTCTCAAAAAGTTAACAGCAGTACCTTGTATAAAGCTAAGACTTCTGATGTATTTCACTTTTTTCAATTCTAAACCTAGAATTTTACCAGTTGTGGAATTCAATCGTTTAATTTCTTGTTGAACTAAGCCGAGCGACTTAACTAACTCTATATTTCTAAGAGATTCGGTAGTAGAACCGGCAAGCGCTGTTGTTTCACCAACAATTTCCTTTTGAATTTTCTTTATTCTTTTGCTCAATGCTGAACTTAGGGCTCCTAATAAAGGCACTACAGCTAAGAACACAGGAGCGATAATCCAATGCACTGAAATGGCATAAACGATAACAAAGATAATACCTATGATTGAAGTGAATAAGGTATTTACAGCAGCTGCAATTAGTTTCTCAACATCAGACCTTACTTTTTGTAAAATCCCTAAAGTTTCACCACTACGTTGGTCTTCAAATTGAGCATACGACAATGCCAATGAATGCTCTAACCCATCAGAATACATTTGAGCACCTAATCGTTGAGTAATAACGTTTACAAAATAATCTTGGAAGTTTTTGGCTATCCTAGAAACAAACGCAACACCTATGGTACCGCATAATAATAATCCTACACCTTTTATGTATTGATCTCTAGTAAGTTGATCAAATTTTGTAGCGTAATTATCTATTACATGTCTAAAAATAAGTGGATCCAGTAAAGAAAAGCCCTGATTAATAGCCGCTAAGACTAATGCTAATACGCCTAATTGCCAGTAATTTTTTAAGTATTTGTATAAAATTTTCATCGTTAGTAAAAGTAATAATAACTACTCAAATTTGGTTTTGTTTAATTATAATTTTACATTTATGAAACTAAACTAATTTACATTGCGCCGCTTACTCATCTCAATTATCGCAATTAGTCTGTTTTACCAAGTGTTTGGATACTTATTAGTGTTCAATGCTAATGTATTGCTTTGTAAAAAAGAGATGAAAACAATAATCAAAGCAGGTTTAGAAGACACTGAAAAAGATTATTTCAAATTTAGCAAAGCTGAATTCGAGAATCTACATTGGTTGAATCACAAAGAGTTTATCTTAAACGACCAAATGTACGATATCATCTGTAAAGAGGACTTAGGTGCTGATTCGGTGTTGATTTCATGTATCAATGACGAAAAAGAAGCTGAGTTATTTGCAAATTTAGCGGAACAAGTCGACCAAAATTCAGATTTAACTAATACTGGGAAACCAATTTCTAAGGTATTGTTAAAGCTACTTAAAATAGAAGGTTTATTAATTAAGGAAGAGAATTGTGTTTTATTTACGGCACTTGAGATTCCTTATGTGAAACACAATTCTCGAATTGTAAGTGAATTTGTTAACGTTAATACCCCTCCTCCCCGAGCAATTCTGTAGTAAATTGTAATTACAGAAACATCAATAATCATTTAACTTAATTCAACCCAACATGAAAAAATTTATATTTTTTATGTTGACGATTGCATTTTGTTCATTCGGTTTTGCTCAAACAATCGTAGTAAAAGATAAAGTGAGTATCGCACCTATTCAAGGTGTGATTATTCGTATTAATACGGATGTATTAAGTACGGATAAGAATGGCAATGCAACTATCAACAACAATAACTATAACACCATCAATTTAAGTTGTATAGGATACAAATCAATTAGTGTATCAAAAGAAGAGCTTGCAAAAAACAACAACATTATTTATTTAACAGAAAAATCATACAACACAAACGAAGTTGTTATTTCTGCTAACCGTTTCGAAGAATCATCGGAAAATTCTGCACAACAAATCGCAGTAATTAAATCTAAAAATATAGAACAAAGCAATCTACAAAATGCTGCAGATTTAATGCAGAACACTGGACTTATTAACGTTCAAAGAAGTCAAGCTGGTGGCGGAAGTCCTGTAATCAGAGGTTTTGAAGCAAATAAAGTATTAATCGTGGTAGATGGGGTTCGTATGAACAATGCCATTTTCCGCGGAGGACATTTACAAAACATATTAACCATGGATCAGAATTCAGTGGATCGCATGGAAGTATTATTTGGTGCTGGTTCATTAATGTATGGAAGTGATGCACTAGGAGGTGTGATGAGCTTTTATACTAAAGAACCTAAACTTACAGATTCTAAAAAATTAAACATTAATGGAGGTGCTTATACAAGATACAGTACAGTTAATGAAGAAAGCACTACTCACGTTGATTTATCATTAGCGAATAACAGATTTGGTTCATTAACTAGCTTAACCTATTCGAAATTTGGTGATACCAAACAAGGTAATAACAGAAGTTCAGAATGGGATTCCTTGGGACTTCGCAAGTTTTATCAAACTAGATTAAATGGGGTTGACGTTATGGAAAAAAATGATGATCCATTAATACAAAAAAATAGTGGATACAATCAAATAGATTTCCTTCAAAAATTAATATTCAAACAAAATTCAAAATTGACACATGTAGTTAATTTTCAACTTTCTAATTCTTCAGACATTCCAAGATACGATCGTTTAACAGAGGTTGACGGAAGTGGCGTATTCAAAAGCGCTGAATGGTATTATGGACCTCAGAAAAGAATGTTAATTAGTTATCAAGCAAGATTAAAAGGCGATAAATTATTTGATAAAGGACAAGTAACATTAGCTTATCAAGATGTTGAAGAAAGCAGAAACAATAGAGGTTGGGGAAAAAGCAAATTAAACAGAAGAGTAGAGAATGTTAAGGTTTATTCTTTGAATGCTGATTTCGATAAAATGTTCGGTAAAGTTGATGTTCAATATGGCGCTGAAGTAACTTATAACGATGTACAATCTACAGCATCAGCATTAAATGTAAATACACAAGCTGTAACTGCATTAGACACAAGATATCCGAATGGAGGTTCTACAACTAATTCAACATCATTATATACTACTGCTAGCAGAAAAATCAACCAAAAAATCAGTGTTAATGCTGGACTAAGATTTAACAATTACAATTTGAATTCTAAGTTCACAGATAAAACATTTTTCCCATTCCCGTTTGATGAAATTAACCAAAGCAGTAATACTGTCACTGCTCAATTAGGAACAGTTTACAAACCATCAGAATCATGGAAAATTGGTTTGAATCTTTCAACTGGTTATCGTTCTCCAAATGTTGATGATTTAGCGAAAGTATTTGAATCAACTAAAGGTGATACCTTAGGAAGTAATAGCACTATAGGTACTATCATCGTTCCGAATCCTGATTTAAAAGCTGAAAAAACTAACAACATTGAGTTATCAATTTCTAAAAATATCGCTGATAAATTCCAAGTTACTGGTATTGTTTTCGGAACTAAATTTAAAGATGCAATTGTAACACAAGACGCAACATTTAATGGTTCAGCTTACATTACTTATGGAGATACCGTGAGTAAAGTACAAAAGAATGTAAATGCTGCTGAGGCATATATTGTAGGATTCTGTGGAATTGTAAATTATGATATCAATAGTAATTTTAGTGCTAGTGGTTCTTATAACTATACTTATGGAAGAATAACGAGCGTATCACCTGAAACTCCACTAGATCATATATCTCCAGCATTTGGAAGAGTATCATTAGTTTGGAAAGCAAAGAAAATGAGAGCCGAATTCTTCAGTTTATTCAATGCAGCTAAAGAATTAAAAGACTATAATTTAGGTGGTGAAGATAATTTGCAGTATGCTACTACTAATGGTATGCCTGCATGGTACACATTAAATTTAAGATACAGTTATCAAGTAAATAAATATATTCAAGCACAATTGAACTTAGATAATATTACTGATAAGGCTTATAGAGTATTTGCTTCTGGAATTAATGCTCCTGGAAGAAATATTGGAGTAACTCTTAGAGCAGCGTTTTAATTTGTTAATACGTTAATTTGTTAATCTGTTAATACGTTAATTTGTTAATTATTTGTCAAAAAAAAAGTCCTGAAAAATTTCAGGACTTTTTTTTATGTATTGATTAATAGATCACGGGAAGATACCTAAGTTCATGTAAGACACTGCGATTTTATCGATTGCACCGACAAATGCAGCTGTTCTCAAACTATCGATTTTCTTATTCATTAATTTGATCTCACGAATTTCATGGTATGAACGTACCATTGATTCTTCTAAACCAGAATTTACTAATTCTAATTCATCTGGACCTTTAACGATAAGTTTACGTTGATCAGCTGAAAGTTTTACACCTGTAGCTTTTTCAATAGTATCTACTAAAGTTCTGTTTTGATTTTCTTCGTAACGTTTGTCCATACGACCGAAAGCTACGTGCGATAAGTTTTTCAACCACTCGAAGTAAGAAACCGTAACACCACCAGCGTTGCAATAAGCATCAGGAATAATGATACCACCTTTTTTCATGAAGAAGTCTGCTGCTTCAGGAGTAGTTGGACCATTAGCACCTTCAGCAATGATTTTTGCTTTGATACGTTTGATGTTCTCAATAGTAATTTGATTTTCTAAAGCTGCTGGAACAAGGATATCACATTCTTGCTCTAAACCAACGCTAGAATTTTTGAATTCTTTAGTAGCGCCTTTGTATCCTAAGATAGAACCAGTTTTCTTTCTGTGTTCGAATACTTTTTCTACATCTAAACCTTTAGGGTTGTAGATAGAACCTTCGTATTCACAAAGACCAACGATTACCCCTCCTGCTTCTTGAATAAATTTAGCAGAGTAGAAACCTACGTTTCCTAAACCTTGAACGATAACTTTTTTACCTTCAATGCCTGGAGTTAATCCGATTTTTTTCATGTCCTCTGGAACAGAAACACACTCTCTCGTAGCGAAGAATACACCACGACCCGTTGCTTCACGACGACCGTTGATACCTGATTGTGAAATTGGTTTACCTGTAACACAAGCACTAGCATCTAATGAACCAGGGTTGAACGTAGCGTATGTATCTACGATCCACGACATTTCTCTTTCACCAGTTCCATAATCTGGAGCAGGTACGTCGATACCAGGACCGATAAAATTCTTTTTAATTAATTCTGCTGTGTAACGACGAGTTATGTTTTCTAACTCACCTACTGTATAATTTTTAGGGTTGATTTTTACACCACCTTTAGCACCACCGAAACCTACGTTTACGATTGCACACTTATACGTCATCAACGCAGCTAATGCCATCACTTCGTCTTCATTAACCATTTCGCTGTAACGAATACCACCTTTTGTAGGTAGTTTATGGTGTGAATGCTCAACTCTCCATGCATCGATTACTTCAATAGAACCGTTTGCTTTTCTGATAGGAAATTGAAAGCGATAAACACTGTTACATGTTTTGATTTGGTTTAATAAACCTTGCGGATGTTTTGTAAAGCTTGCTGCTTTATCAAAGAACGCACAAACATCACCAAAGAAATTGGTATCGTGTGCTGCTGCTTTTGCTTTTACGCTTTTAGCCATAAACACTATTTTTTGTTAAATAATTGTTGAATTGATTTGTTAAATTCTAAGCAAATGTTTGATTAATAATTCTCTTTAGCAAATTATTTCTGTTCTTTTTCTAATTTACTTATACGCTTATCCATATAAATTAAATAAGTCGCTATACCTAAGAATATTACGGCAATTACCGCTACTACAACATAAATTTTACCTGATCCTCTTAAAGCATCTGCCATCTCTACTTTTTGAGTATTTTGAGCAAATCCGACGCTCATTATAAGTATTAAAAATAAACTTGCGAATAACTTTTTCATCTTATTTTTCTAATGATTTATCTTCTAACCTTCTTAATCTGAATTTTAATTGTGTAATCCACAATCCAATACATATCCAACCAATAACAGCTGGATAAAACACTTTACGAACGTTATTGTCCATATCATAAGTATTAAAGCCCGGATTCCCACCATTTCCTGGATGTAAAGAGTCTGTCATTCTTGGTAAAATGAAAACCAATACAATCATAACAGGGAATGCGAAAACACTATATACTGCTGATATTTTAGCTTTCTTTTGATCATCTTCTATAGAACCTCTCAAGACGAAATAAGCCATGTATACTAACAATGCAATAGCAGCACTATTTTGTTTAGGGTCGTTGCTCCATGCTTCGCCCCAAGTAAATTTAGCCCATATCATACCTGTTACTATACCTAATACACCTAGTAAAACACCAACATTCGCCGACTCTACAGCCCAACGATCATCGTGTTCTTTGCCAGATCTTAGGTATTTAACACTATACCAAGCATTCACAATAAATAAAACTATCATTGCAAACCACATAGGTACATGGAAGTACACATTACGCATGGTTTCGTGCAGAATTGCTAATGCTGGAATCGGACCCATGAATCCAAAGATGATAGAGTAAGTAACTAGTACTATACCCATCCATTTCCACCAATTATTTTTACTTAACATATAATGAAATAAAAACGATTACTCTCGCCAAAGGTAAGGAAATAACAATAAAGAAACAGCTATTGTAATTACATTTAGCATCACTATAGCAATCAACTCATTATAGCTCACAGAGCGCTCTAAACCATCCATTGCGTTCTTAGAAAACTTAATTAAAAGCATCAATAAAGGAACCATTATCGGAAAGCTTAAAATAGCCATCAATGTTGTATTGTTATTTACTTTCGAGGCTATAGCCGAAACCATCGTTAAAATAGTTGAAAAGCTTAGTCCGCCAAGCAATACTGCGATTCCATAAAACAATGGATCTTGTATAGGATTTTTAAAAACAACAGCATAAAATAAAATACTTATAACTGATAAAATTATCATCAATAAAGCATTATAAATTATCTTTGAAATAATGATATTTTGAGCAGAACTTAGCGTGTACATATAAAGAAACCTACCCTTTGTTTCTTGCATAAAACTCTTAGCAACAGCGTTTACAGATGCGAACAGCATGATGATCCAGAATAAGGCATTCCAAACCACTGGATTTATTTGTTTAAAAGATAAATAGCAAATAAAAACTGTTGAAAATACATACAGCAGAATACCATTAAATGAATATTTATTCCTCCATTCGATGAGCAAATCTTTAGCAAGTAATGCCTTTATTATTTTCAAGTCGATCACGCGTCAAAAATAGAATTTATTCTGATTAAATGCTTAGATTTTGAAATAGCTGTTAAATATGCTTAAAAATGATAATTTTACATTTTTAAGGATGACATCAAATTTAATCAAATTGAAAAAGATTTTAATTGCCAATCGTGGAGAAATTGCATTACGTATTATGCGTTCTGCAAGAGAAATGGGTATTTCTACCGTTGCTGTATATTCAGAAGCTGATCGTTTATCACCGCATGTTCAATACGCGGATGAAGCAGTGTTTATTGGCCCAGCGCCTTCAAACCAATCATACCTTGTGATGGAAAAAATCATAGAGGCTTGTAAAACAACAGGTGCTGATGCTATACATCCAGGTTATGGATTTCTTTCTGAAAATGCCACTTTCGCAAGAAAAGTTCGTGAGGCTGGATTAACCTTGATTGGGCCTTCTCCGGAAGCCATGGAAATTATGGGTAATAAATTATCAGCAAAAGCTGCTGCTTTAAAATACAATATCCCAATGGTTCCTGGAACTGAAGAAGCAATTGGCGATATTCAAGTCGCGAAAAACAGAGCAGTTGAAGTAGGCTTCCCAATACTTATCAAAGCTGCTGCAGGTGGTGGTGGTAAAGGAATGCGTGTGGTAGAGAAAGTTGAAGACTTTGAAGAACAAATGCAATTAGCCGTAAGTGAAGCTACTTCTGCTTTTGGCGATGGTTCTGTATTCATAGAGCGTTATGTTGGTTCACCACGACATATTGAAATTCAGGTATTAGGTGATTCACACGGAAACATTGTGTATCTATTCGAAAGAGAATGTTCTGTTCAAAGAAGACATCAAAAAGTTGTTGAAGAGGCACCATCAGCAGTACTAACACCAGAAATCAGAAAAGCAATGGGCGAATGTGCTGTGAATGTAGCAAAATCATGCAATTACCTTGGTGCAGGAACTGTTGAGTTTATCTTAGAAGACAATGTCAATTTCTATTTCTTAGAAATGAATACTCGTTTACAAGTTGAGCACCCCGTTACTGAACAAATAACAGGAATTGATTTAGTAAAAGAGCAGATTAAAATTGCTCGAGGAGAAAAATTGTCATTCACTCAAGATGATTTAAAAATAAACGGACATTCAATAGAACTTCGTGTATATGCGGAAGATCCAAACAATAATTTCTTACCAGATATTGGGAAGCTTCAAACCTATAAAATCCCTCAAGGATTAGGGGTTCGCGTTGATGATGGTTTTGTTGAAGGAATGGATATTCCTATCTATTACGACCCAATGATTGCTAAACTAGTAACCTTCGGTAAAGATCGAGAAGAAGCCATGGAGCGTATGATTCGAGCTATCGACGACTATAAAATCACAGGAATTCAAACAACTTTGCCATTTGGGAAGTTTGTAATGCAACATGAAGCTTTTCGTTCTGGTAATTTCGATACGCACTTCGTAAACAAATATTTTAACGCTGATAGTTTGAAAGATAGTAATGTTGAAGAGGCGGAAATAGCTGCAATGATGATATCTAAAATATGGGCCGAAAGCAAAACAAAACAAATGAATTCTACTACTGAAAATAGCGGTAAATCTGCTTGGGTAAGCAATAGAAAATCATAATGGTACGTTAGTTGATGTAAATAAAGCATGCGTAAACTATTACTTATAACAATCTTCTCATTAGTATTCAGCTTTACTTATGCAACACATAATAGAGCTGGGGAGATTACATATAAGCAACTAAGCGCATTACAATATGAATTTACGCTTACTACTTTCACAGACGTAAGTAATGCTGGAAACGCCGATCGCCCGACAGCTACATTGTTATTTGGCGACGGTACTCAAGACGAACGACCTAGGGTTGAAAAGGATAACGTTGCTCCATCTATTCAAAGAAACCGATATCGTTTTATCCATACATTCCCGGGGTATTCTACTTATGTTATAAGTTATCAAGACCCTAATAGAAATAATAATGTTCAGAACATGATTAATTCTATTAATACCCCTTTTTATGTAGAAACCGAACTTGTAATTAACCCATTTATTGGATTCAATAATTCTCCTATCCTATTGCTCGAACCAATAGATGTTGGTGGTTTGAATAAGTTATTTATTCATAATCCAAATGCTTTTGATCTTGATGGTGATAGTTTGAGTTTCAAATTAGTTCCTTGTAAACAAGATGTTGGTGAAGATGTATTTGGATTTAAATTGCCTAACGTTGCGAATGGATTTGCATCATTAAGTTTCGATATAAACCCCACTACTGGTCAGCTTACCTGGGAAAACCCTATAAAACTTGGCCTTTACAACATCGCCATAATGGTTGAAGAGTGGAGATATATTGCAAAAAATAAAAAATACACTCGAATTGGATATATCGTTCGAGATATGCAAATCGAAATTATCAATACAGATAACAACCCTCCTCGAATTACCCCAATAAAAGACACTTGCATTTTGGCTGGAGATTTTATCAAATTGGATGTTATTGCTACTGATCAAGATAATAATAGAATTACACTTAGTGCCACTGGGGGTCCATTTGAATTAGCACCTCCCGACACAGTTATATTTCCACAGAACGCTGTTGGAGAAGGTACACTATTACAGAATTTCTATTGGAGAACATCTTGCCAAAGCGTGCGTAAACAACCATATCAAGTCGTATTTAAAGCGGTAGATAATGGTAGCCCGAAATTAGTAGATTTAGAAGATTGGCAAATTAGAGTGATATCTCCCCCACCCGGTAACTTGAAAGCAGAAGCTCAAGGGAATGGTATTAATTTATCATGGGATAAACTTAGTTGTTCAAATGCTGTAGGATATAAAATTTACAGAAGATTCAATTCTAATCCGTTCACACCTACACCTTGCGAAACAGGCTTATCACCTGATAAAGGCTATGAATTAATTCATACGATAAATGATCTAAATGAAATTACTTACAGAGATAATGAAAACGGAAATGGATTAATTGTAGGTAAAGATTATTGTTATAGAGTTATTGCCTTTTTTGCCGATGGAGCTGAAAGTATTGCATCAAATGAAGCTTGCGATTATTTAACTAGAGATATTCCTTCAATTACAAAAGTCAGCATTATTACTACAGATGAAACTAACGGTAAGGATTCTTTAATTTTCAGCAAACCGACAGAGTTGGATACTCTACAATATGCTGGACCATACGAGTTCAGATGGCTACGTTCTGAAAACAATTCAGCTTTTGTTGAAGTGAAAACTGTTACTGGAAATGTACTTGGGAATATTACTGACACTAGCTTTGTTCAGTTAGGATTAAACACCAGTAAAAATCAATTTAACTATAGAGTAGATTTATATTCAAATGCTGTTCTAGTTGGTTCTTCGCGTTTAGCTAGCTCTATATATTTAAGCAGTTCTAGTGCAGAGAATAGGGTTATTAATTTAACTTGGAACGTAAATGTTCCTTGGGATAATGATAGTTTCATCGTATATAGATTTAATAATACAAGTTCAAATTTCGATTCTATCGCAACTACATACACCAAATCGTATGCCGATACGGGCCTAACAGACGGTGTGGAATATTGTTATTATATAAAATCTATTGGAAAGTATTCTGTAGGAGGATTTGCAGGTCCACTAATTAATTTATCACAACAGTTTTGTGTTACTCCAAAAGACACTCAGAAACCAAATGCACCAGTATTAAGTGTTAGTCCGAGTTGTTCATTGTATAGAAATGAATTAGATTGGACACCAAGCAATACAAACATTGGTGATGTTGTTAAATACAATGTATATAAATCTGAATTCGAAGGCAGCGACTTTCAATTAATTCATACAACTGCTGATAAAAATACTTTGCAATACATCGATATAAATTTAATTAAATCGATTGCTGGTTGTTACTTTATTACTTCAGTAGATTCTTTCGATAATGAGAGCGAACGAAGCAATATGGTTTGTGTAGATAATTGTCCGGAATTATATTTACCAAATGCATTTACACCAAACGGAGATCAAGTAAATGATTTATTTGTTCCGATAAAAGACAGTATTAATTTCGTTGATAAAGTTCAGATTAGTATTTATAATCGATATGGAAAATTGGTTTATCAAACTAATGATCCACAAATAAATTGGAATGGAAAAGAAAACAACACAGGTGCTGAAATGCCTGTAGGCACATACTTTTACACCATAGAATACAGCGAAATCAGACTAGTAGGTTTAAAACCCAAAGCGAAAACTGGGTTTGTGGAACTAATACGATAATTCATAATTACTCAATACCCACTACTAAAAATGTTCACAGGAATCATAGAAAACATAGGCAAAGTAATTTCAATTGAAAAAGAGAATACCAATATTCATTTCACAATTGAATCCGAAATTTCGAGTGAATTAAAAATAGATCAGAGTGTTGCACATAATGGAGTATGCCTAACAGTAGTAGCTTGTAATGAAACCAATCATAGAGTAACAGCTATCGAAGAAACCTTATCTAAAACAAATTTGAATGCTTTAGAAATTGGCTCAAAGGTGAATTTGGAAAGATGCATGCAAATGAATGGCAGACTTGATGGTCATATTGTACAAGGGCATGTGGATACAACCGCCGAATGTATTGAAATTAAAGACGAAAACGGAAGCTGGAGATTTAGATTTAAACACCCTAAAGCAAATGGATTCGTAACGGTAGAGAAAGGTTCTATATGTATTAATGGAATTAGCTTAACAGTTGTAGATTCTACAGATGATGAATTCTCAGTAGCAATTATACCTTACACTTATGAGCATACCAATATGCACCAACTAAAAGTTGGTGATATGGTAAATTTAGAGTTCGATATTCTTGGGAAATATGTTGCGAAATTGATGCAAGCAAAAAATTAAGCTTGCTTTAAAGCAACATCTTTAATGGCTTCTACTAATTGTGAAGCAGGTACAGCACCACTAATTCCGTATTGATTTTCTAAAATGAAAAATGGAACTCCGGTTACTCCCATAGAGCGAAGGTTTTCTTCCATATTACGCACTGCATGTTCTGCATCTTTATTAGATAGTGCAGTTTTTACAACATCAATGTCTAATCCATTATCAGTTGCTATTTTTAAGATATTCTCAGTTTTAGTTAAATCGATATTATCTTCAAAATTAGCTTTCATAAAAGCATTTTTAATTTGAGGTTGAATACCGAATTGATGAGCAAGCTGAATGATTTGGTGCATCTTGAAAGTATTCGGAGAGCGCTCTGTGCCTTCGAAATCAAAATTGATTCCAACGGTTTTGCCACGTTCAACTAAAAATTTCGTTCCTTCTAAAAATCTATTCCAGTCGCCAAATTTACCACCAATATGTTCACGAAAATCTGCGCCTTCATCTGGCATATCTGGAGACAATTCAAATGGTAAATATTGAACATCAAAATGAAACTCATCTTTTAACTGATTCATTGCATTTTCAATTTCTTTTTTACCAATATAACACCAAGGACAAACTACATCCGAAGCTATTTTAATACTAATTGTTTTCTTGTTATTCATCTACTTTTTTCCCTTTCATTGCATGTGAAACAGCAATATCCATTACTCTTTCAGCGAATGGCTTTGTATATTCATTTAATTGATCAATTGCTTTTAAAATTGAATCTTTGTCAGCTTTAGGCAATTCCTCTTTTAATGTATTAATTAAATTTTGTGTTTGAGATATCTCTTCAATACTCAAGTATTGTGCACTTTTTTTGATGAAATTTTCTGCAGTATAAACCATTTGTTCGCCTTCCGTACGTGCTTCTATTACCATACGTTGTTGAACATCATCTTTCGCAAACATTACAGAATCGAGTAGCATTTTCTCAACTTCATCATCCGTTAAACCATACGTTGGTTTTACTTCAACTTCTTGTTTAATACCTGAACGTAATTCTATCGCTTGCACTTTTAAAATACCATCAGCATTTAACAAAAAGTTGATATCAACTTTAGGCAAACCTGCAGGCATAGATGGAATTCCACGTAAATCAAATTCTGCAAGCTTTCTGTTTTCTTTAACTAAATCGCGCTCGCCCTGATAAACTGAAACCTTCATGTTTACTTGTCCATCTACAGAAGTAGTGTATTGTCGACCAGCTTTCGTAGGGACTTTTGAATTTCTAGGAATGATAACATCCATTAAACCACCCATGGTTTCGATTCCAAGAGAAAGTGGTGTAACGTCTAACAATAAAATATCGGTTCTATTTCCAGAAAGTACATCCGCTTGTATAGCTGCACCTAAAGCAACTACTTCATCTGGGTTTATTGTATCATTAACCTCTTTATGGAAAAACTGAGAAACAGATTTCTTTACAAATGGTGTACGAGTTGAGCCCCCAACCATTACAACTTGGTGAACATCTGCAATTGTTATTCCAGCATCTTTGATAGCAGAATCGCAGCAAGCAATAGTTTTATCGACTAAGGGTTTTATTAATTCTTCGAACGTAGCTCTATTTATAGCACAAGAATATTCGTTAACTGATGTTTGGTAAATATTTTGAGTACTCAATGCAATTTTAGCTTCTTCTGCAGCCAATCTAAACGATTGAGCTAGGGAAGTATCATTCATTACAGATTGCGCATCTAATTCTAGGTTTTTCAACCAATAATCTATAATTACTCTATCGAAATCATCGCCACCTAAGAAAGTATCACCATTGGTTGAGAGTACTTCAAAAATTCCATTTTGAATTTTTAAGATAGAAACATCAAAAGTACCTCCACCTAAATCATATACTGCAATGGTTTGTTCGTCGTCAGGATTTAAACCAATGCCATAAGCTAAACTTGCAGCAGTAGGTTCGTTCACAATCCTCAACACATCTAATCCGGCTATTTTACCAGCATCGCGAGTAGCTTGACGTTGAGCATCGTTGAAATATGCAGGAACGGTAATTACGACTTTATTAACTGGGGTTTTTAAGGCATGCTCTGCCCTATCTTTCAATTCACGAAGAATCATTGCAGATAATTCAATTGGTGTAAAGAATTTATCACCAACTTTAATCTTTACAATTCTATCTGTATCGTCATCAATAACCTTATAACTAAAGAAATCCTTATATCCTTCAATATCTTTATATGACTGACCAAGAAGACGTTTTACTGAAAAAATTGTGTTTTGAGGATCAGATATTAGGTAAGGTTTAGCATCATTCCCAACAATAACATCTCCACTAGGGTGAAAATGTATAATTGAAGGAACTAAAATACCTTTACCGGTATCATTTATTACGCGTGATTGATTTTCTTCATCGATATAAGCAATTAAACTATTCGTTGTGCCTAAATCAATTCCAATAATAATTTCCTCTTTCTGTAATGAACCCGTTGCTATATTGATGGAAACTTTCGCCATATTCTCAAATAAAGTGCAAATGTATAGAGAATACACTAAAAGCACGTCATTGTTTTTCAAATGACTGTAATTTGACAATGATTTCGTTTATATCCCAAATAGTTTAAGGCTAATGCGAACTAGATTTTTCATTAAGTGTAGCATAAGTAAGTGTTTTTCGTCTTATTCGGAAAAACACTTACTTAGGTTACATTATCGGTTGAATAATAATCGTTTTGCTTTTACTGTTTCATCGAAAACGCCTTTATCATACACTTTATGGCCATTCACAAATGTGGCTTGAATCTTAGATTGGAAGGTATGTCCTTCGAATGGCGACCAGTTACATTTATATAAAATATTTGATTTTGAAACTTGAACATTAGAATTAGGGTCGATTAAAACAAGATCTGCATAATATCCCTCACGAATAAAACCTCTATCTTCTATTTTAAATAAAATAGCTGGATTATGAGCCATTTTCTGAACCATTAATTCTTTCGAAATTCTTCCTTCTTTTACTTTATCAACCATAGCTAAAACAGCATGTTGTACTAACGGTCCACCAGATGGTGCGGATAAATAATCTTGATTTTTCTCATCTATAGTATGAGGAGCATGATCTGTAGCAATAACATCAATCCTACCTTCTAATAAAGCTTTCCATATACCCTCTCTATCCGTAGATGTTTTAACTGCAGGGTTCCATTTGATAAAGTTCCCATTCGATTTATAATCTTCATCGGAAAACCATAAATGATGAATACAAGCTTCTGCAGTAATTAACTTATCCTCTAATTTTACATTTGCTTCGAATAACCGAGTTTCTTTAGCAGTAGAAATATGTAAAATATGTAAACGAGTATTGTGTTTTTTAGCAAGACTAACAGCGTACGAAGAAGACAAGTAACATGCTTCTTCTGAGCGAATTAAAGGATGCATATCAATCGTAACATTATCCCCGTATTTCTCTTTATAGTTAGCTAAATTAGTTTTGATAGTATGTTCATCCTCACAATGTGTAGCGATCAGAGCTGGTGATTGTGAAAAAATTTGCTCTAAGGTACTTGGATTATCAACAAGCATATTGCCCGTAGAAGAACCCATGAAGATTTTCACTCCACATACGTTTCGAGTATTCGTTTTTAAAACTTCTTCGAGGTTATCATTCGAAGTACCCATGAAAAACGAGTAATTCGACAAAGAAACTTGAGCAGCTCTATTGTATTTATCTTCTAATAATTCTTGAGTGAAAACATTTGGAACTGTATTTGGCATTTCCATGTAAGATGTAATACCACCAGCTACAGCAGCTTTAGCTTCAGTGTAAATTTCACCTTTATGAGTTAATCCAGGCTCTCTGAAATGTACCTGATCATCTATAGCTCCAGGAATCAACCACATACCTTCTGCGTTAATTATTGTTGCAGAAGCATCTGTTATATCATTCGCTATTTTGGCAATTCTCTCTCCTTCAATAAGTAAATCCTTTACTTCAGATTTACCTTCATTTATAATGGTAGCTGATTTTATTAGGTATTTCATTTCTATGTGTAGTGTTTATGCAAATATAGGAATTCATTAGACATGCGACATAGGACGTGGGACGTGGGATGTGGGACAATTTTATCTATATTTGCGCGATGTCTATAAATTTTGAACAATTTTCTTTAAACCGCCAATTGCTTAACGCAATTGAAGACTTGGGATATGTCGACCCCACTCCTATACAGGAAAAGGCAATACCGACTATCATGAACGGTCAGGATGTTCTTGGAATTGCTCAAACAGGTACTGGTAAAACAGCAGCTTATGGCATTCCTTTGATCATGAAATTAAAGTATGCTCAAGGAATGAATCCTCGAGTTTTAATTTTATCACCAACGAGAGAATTAGCGATTCAGATTCACGAAGACATTTCGGCACTCTCTAAATACACAGACTTACGTTCTGTTGTACTTTATGGAGGATTAGGACCTAAAACCCAAAAAGAAATTTTAAGTAAAGGCTTAGATATAGTTATTGCAACCCCGGGTCGTTTAGTGGAATTATATTTATCAGGAGATTTAATTCTGAAAGATTTAAAAACATTGATTATCGACGAAGCTGATAAGATGCTTGATATGGGATTCATCCATAAAATCAACAAGATACTTGAGATTGTTCCCAGGAAACGTCAGAACATGCTTTTTTCGGCAACGATGAGTGAAAAAGTAAAAACATTAGCTGGCGATTTCTTAGAGTTCCCAATCATCGTAGAGATTGCACCACAAGCAACTCCTGCCGAGAAAATAGAGCAATACCAATACAAAGTACCGAACATAAGAACTAAAATTAATCTCCTACAGAAGTTTTTAGAAAACAAAGAAGAGTTTAAGAAAGTTATAGTGTTTTGCAAAACCAGACAAACTGCCGAAAACTTGTTTCATTATGCCGAACGTATATATGGGAAAGATGAAGTGAGAGTAATTCATGCGAATAAAGGTCAAAACACTAGAATAAACAGTATACAAGCGTTTAAAGAAGAAGACGTTCGTATACTAATTGGGACAGATGTGGCTTCGCGAGGAATTGATGTGGCAAATGTTTCGCATGTTATCAATTTTGATGTTCCATTAATTCATGAAGATTATGTACATAGAATTGGTAGAACTGGGAGAGCTCAACAATCGGGAATTTCGATTACATTTTGCAACCCTGCTGAAGAATATCATATTGAAAAAATTGAAAAGTTAATTAGGCAGAAAATAAAAATTATAGAGGTGCCAGAAGCCCTTTATATTAAAGAAACTCCTTTTGCTGAAGCACAAGAAATTGCGAAAGAAATTGACTTACAAAAACGAAAAGAAAATCCTGATTTTAAAGGAGCTTTCCATGAGAAAAAACATGCTGGTAGTAAGCTAACAAAACACCTCTCCAATGAGGCTTACAAGAAAGCAAAAGACAAGGAAAAAAGAGATAAATTAAGAGGTAAAACCAAAGATAATAGAGGTAAAAGCAGAGGAAGAACAAAATAGTACTATTAAACAATGAAAACAGCAGAAATTAACATTAAAGTCGCATTAGACGAAAATAACTTGCCAGAAACCATCAACTGGAAATCTACAGACGGTGAAAAGAAAGAAGAAGTAGCTTGTAAAGCAATGATTTTGGCTTTATGGGACCATCAGTATAACAACACATTACGCTTAGATTTATGGACAAAAGATATGCCTGTAGATGAAATGAAGCGTTTTTTCTATGAAACACTTATGACTATGGGTGATTCATTTTTGAAAGCAACGAACGAAACCAATATCGTTGAAGATCTTCGCGACTATTGTGCACACTTTGCTGAAAAAATGGATTTGAAAATACAAGGCTAAAATTGGCATAGAATTTACTATATTGGAGCATTATTTATCCAATATATTTTGAAAGCAATAAACCAATTCAAGTTAGTATGCTTATTCACCCTAAGTATTCTTACCTTATTTAATTTGAATTCATTTGCTCAACTTAAAGTTAGAGCAGAAAAAAACATACCAAAAATGGTAAACCAGGTCCTAGTAGGATCTGGTGTTACTGTTAGAAATGTCATATTTAAAGGTGATACCAATGCCATTGGAATTTTTGATGGTAGAAGTTCTAATATTGGCTTAGACAGTGGTATCATTATTTCCACGGGGTATGCTAAAAATGCTGTGGGCCCTAACAATACAAAAGCAAGTACATCATTACAACGACCATTAGGCGATGGAGATTTAAATTCTCTCATAAGTGGTAGTGTTACTAAAGATGATGCTTCGTTGCAATTTGAATTCACTCCTGTCTCATCAAAAGTTAAATTTCGATTCGTTTTCGCTTCTGAAGAATACCCTCAATGGGTAGACTATCCTTACAATGATATTTTTGCATTTTTTATCAGTGGTCCTGGAATCGTTGGGAAAAAAAATATCGCAACTATACCAAACTCTACAGATGTAATTAGTATCAAAACTATCAATGCTGGTAAAAACTCTAATTTGTATGTTGATAATGCTAATGGCACAACAGTTCAATACGATGGTTTTACAAAAGTGATTGAAATATCAGCAGATAATTTAACACCATGTAAGGCTTATGTTATAAAAATGGTTATCGCAGACGTCGAAGATTTCACTTATGACTCAGCATTCTTTTTAGAAGCTTTAAGTTTTAATAGTGAGTCTGAAAACGATGCGAAAATTACAGCTAAGGTGCAACCAAATGGCAAAAAAATCATTCAAGAAAAATGTGATAGCACCCTATTTAGATTCACAAGATTAGGGACAGATTTAAGCAAAAAACAAAGAGTAAACTATGAAATAGCTGGCACTGCAACCAATGGGGTTGACTATTTAAGAATACCAGACTCTGTAATTATCCCTATTGGTAAAACTTTCGCTGATGTAATAATTGTTCCTATTGATGATAATATTCCTGAAATTCCAGAAAGTGTTTTCTTGAAAATTAGCAGTAACAGTTTATGTGCGATCTCTTATGATTCAACAATGATCACAGATTTCGACACCTTAAAAATAGTTGGATTTAAAACTATCGACTGTACTGGAGATACTATTTTTAAACAAGTGAAATACATCGGAGGATCTTCACATATTTCATTCTTATGGACAGACAGTTTGGGTAATGTAAAATCTGCAAGCCAAATACTACCTGCTTCACAAGATAGTTTAACGATGTACATCATATCTATTTATGATAGTTGTGTTAATACTACAACAATAGATACCATTTATATTCCACCAATTATTGAAGTTACTTTAACTTCTAGCCAAGATACTGTAGTGTGTGAAGGCTCGAATATATTTTTCGTAGTAAAATCGAGTGTACCCGGATTACATTATCAATGGTCAGCCACAACACCAGCTCTCGACCCTGTTGGTATAATTGAAAATGATACCTTAATGGTAACAAAATATTCAGTACCTACCGGAGTATACACAATTGTAGTCCGATGTGAAATGACTGATGAAAACTATTGTGCCGACCCAATTGAGTATAAAATAAGATGTATACCGAAAGGTGTATTCGGACCAGAAATAGTTTATGTATGTAAAGGGGATAGTGCTAGGTTAAGAGCATACGGAGGAGGTAATTACAAATGGACACCATCTTCAGGTATTGTTGGCTCCGATACTACTACAGCAAGTGTGATTGTGTACAAAGAAGGTTTATACAAAGCAATTATACGAGATACTATTGATTGTTTAAAAGAAGTTGAAGTTCTTGTTAAGTTTGATACAATTCCAAAAGCAAATGCTGGAGAGAATATTATTATTTGTGAAAGAAGTAGTGTTTTATTAACAGGAGCTGGTTCAGATTATAATACGTATGAATGGAGTCCAACAACTAGTTTAAGTAACTCCAAAACAGCAACACCCTTAGCAAATCCATCTGTAACTACTACATACTATTTGAAGGCTATTAATCATGCTTGTTTTAGTTATGATAGTGTGGTAGTTTATGTAATTCAACGCCCTGAAATGGGATTGGAATATTTCTTAGATAGCTGTGCGAAAACTATTGCATTTACGAATACAACAGTAGGTACAGATAGTTTCTATTGGGACTTTGGCGATCATACATATTCACTAGAACGTAACCCAATTCATAAATACGATACCACTGGAGATATAGTGGTCACATTAGTTGCAAATCGTGGAACTGATTGTACAGACACTTCTATCGTTAACTTCAAACTAATTGATGTTGATCCAAGTAAACGTGTAGTTCCAAATGCATTTTCTCCAAACGGAGATAATATAAACGATACATTCAAAATAACTGGTGGCAATGTTTCTTGTGCAATTGAAAAGATGAGTATTTACAATAGATGGGGAAAACTGATGCATGAGATTAGTAATACTGATACATGGGAATGGGATGGCCGAATCGGAGGCGATATAGTCCCACCCGGAGTCTATTTTTACTCAATCATCGGTAAGGGATTTGAAGATGTGGGTATGGTAAATGTTATTTACTAATTTTAAATCAATTTAAATCACATATAATATGAACGGACATTATATACATTTGCTAAGTAATCATTTTCCAATAATATTATTACTTACAGGATTTTTCGTTTTAACATACGGATTATTGAAGCATGTAAAAACTATTAAACAAGTAGGTTTAATGATTTTATTAGCATCTTCTATATCAACTATACCAGCATATATTACTGGAGAAGAAGCAGAACATGCAGTTGAACATTCAGCTGGAACGAGCGAAAGTAGTATTGAAGAACATGAAGAAGGTGCAGAGTTTGCATTTATCTTTTCAGACATTGTTGGGGTATTAGCATTAATATCATTATTACTAAATAAAAGAGATCATAAATTATCATTATGGGCAAATAGAATAACTTGGGCATTGAGTTTATTCACCATTACTGTAATGGTAAGAGTTGGGCAAACTGGCGGACAAATCAGAAGACCTGAGTTAAGAGCAAGTTCATCAGCAGATACAACGATTTTACAAAACGAAAAAGAATCAGAAAAAGACAATGATTAAGAATACGATTAAAGTAAGTGCAATAATTATATTATTTAGTACAGCATTAAGTTTAAATTCCTGCAAACACGATATAGATTTATCGACAGCCCCTACAATTTCTTTTAAGGACGATATACAAGCAATCATTTCTGGTAATTGCGCCATGAATGGTTGCCATGGTAACGATGCTCAATCCGAATTCTCTTTAACTACGTATAGTAAGGTAATGAGTGAAGGTGATATCAAAGCGGGTGATGCAAAAGCATCTAAGTTTTATAAAGTATTGCTTATTAATTTTGGCGAAGAAAAAATGCCACCAAATGGTCCATTAACTGACGTCCAAATTAAGAAAGTGTTTTTGTGGATAGAACAGGGAGCTAAAGATAACTAGTATCGAGTATCGAGTAGTGGATTATTTAGAATTTAGAATTTATAGTTTAGGATTTAGAGTTTAGAATTTTATTACATTTTATGAAGAAAATAATTTTAATCGGATTTGTTTTAATAAGCGGTTTAAGCGCTTGTTACTACGATAATTTCGAAGAGCTTAATCCAGGCCTAGGATTAGCGGGTTGTACGGATACTGCGGGCGCAGTGGGCTTTACAGCAAAAGTTTTACCTATTATGACTGCTTACTGCGGTACAAATGATAATACTTGTCATTTGAATAATAACAGTACAGGCTTCTACATTTTAAACACTAAAGCTGGTGTTGAGGTAGCAATTGCAGATGGCAATTTCTTGAACTCTATAAATCACGTAAGTGGAGCAAGTGCAATGCCTAAGAATGGCGGTAAACTAGACGATTGTTCTATTGCTGTAATTGAAAAATGGATTGCAACTGGAAAGGCTGACTAGTTAGTACTGAGTATTGAGTATTGAGAATTTAAATTTAAACTAAGATGAAATTTTTATTAAAAAATATATTTATAATTCTTGTTTTCTTTGCGACTAATGTTGTTAAGGCACAAGATACTGATCCAATGAAATTGTTAATGGACATGGCTCCATCCGATGAGAAAGAACCTGTTACTGCAACTTTCAAAGGAACACGTTTAATTAATCAACATACTATTGAAGTTGGTGGTAAGCGTACATTAGACTATAGAATCGCTCACCGTTTCGGAACCTTTAATACAGGCTCGTATAATTTCTGGGGCTTAGATGGTGGTGCTAGTATTCGAATGAGTTTAGAATACAGCTATGATGGAAGATTACAAGTTGGTTTAGGAAGAAGTTCAACTGAAAAAACTTATGATACCTATTTAAAGTACAGATTACTTCGTCAAACTAAAAACAACTCTATGCCTATTAGTGTGACATTACTTTCTGGTATGTATTACACAAATTTACAAGGCGCTTCAGCACAATTATCTGGTGTAGATAAATTCAAAAATTCAAGCTCTCGTTTATCTTTCGCACATCAGATTATGATTGCACGTAAATTCGGTGAAAGATTATCAGTACAAGTAACTCCAAGTTATGTTCACTATAATCAAGTAGATAAGATTAGCGATAAAAATGATACCTATGCAGTAGGTGCTTTAGGAAGATATAAATTCACAAAAAGAACAGCTGTAACATTCGAATACATGGCTAGAGTAAATGAATTTTCTAGATCAAGCACATACTACGATTCAATGGGAATAGGTCTTGACATCGAAACTGGTGGTCACGTATTTCAAGTACATTTAACAAATTCTTTAGGAATTACTGAAAACCAATACATCACTAAAACAACAGATTCTTGGGCAAAGAGTGGAATGAGATTAGGATTTAATATTTCTAGAGCATTTACTCTTTAGTAGATTTGAGAAGTGAGATATGAGATTTGAGACAAAAAAAATAATCGTTTTTCTGTTTCTAATTTTAATTAGGTTTGAAACTTCTGCTCAGACTTATTTTCCGCCTCTAGTGGGTAAACAATGGGATACTATTAGTCCGGCACAATTAAATTGGTGTACTGATAGTATCCCATCTTTATTAAACTACGTTGGTAGTAACCAATCCAAGGGTTTTATAGTATTGGTTGACGGCAAAATTGCAATTGAAAAATATTATGGTACTTTCACTCAAGATAGTATTTGGTATTGGGCTTCAGCAGGTAAATCTCTTCTAGCCACAACAGTTGGTATTGCTAGTCAAGAAAACCTAATCGATATTCAAAAACCAAGTTCGTTTTATTTAGATACCTCATGGACGAGTTGCTCTATAAGCGATGAGTTAAACATTAGAATTGTGCATCAGCTAAGCATGACTTCAGGTATAAATGATAACGTGGCTGATGTTGATTGTACACTACCAAGTTGTTTAACTTGTATTGCGCCAGCAGGCACACGTTGGGCATATCATAATGCGATTTACACTTTACTCGAGGGAGTAATTAGTAACGCTACAGGGCAAACATTAAATGCCTATCTGAATTCTAAAATAAAATCCAAAACTGGAATGACGGGTATTTACCTAAAGCAAGGTTATAACAACGTATTTTATAGCAATGCTAGATCAATGGCAAGGTTCGGATTATTAGCCATGAATAATTTTATTTGGAATGGAGATACAATTTTAAAAGATGGGAATTATAAAACACAAATGACGAACACATCTCAGAATATGAACTTATCATACGGTTACCTTTGGTGGCTAAATGGTAAATCTTCGTTCATGGTACCAAGTAGTCAATTCGTTTTTAATACCTCACTCCTACCTAATGCCCCAGCAGATTTATTTACAGCATTAGGTAAAAATGGTCAGATTATTAATGTAATTCCAAGTAAAAAAATTGTTGTTATTAGAATCGGTGATCAACCAACTAATTCGAATGATTTACCAATTATTTTTAATAATGAAATTTGGAAAAGGCTGAATTACGTAATATGCAATCAAAGTAATGGAGTTTCAGAATCAAAATTTCAACCTAAAATTTATCCTAATCCAAGCAGAGATTACATCACAATAGAGTACCCCGAAACTATAACAAACATTAGCATCTACAACGCATTAGGGCAAAAAGAAAACATCAAATACAATGATAATAAAGTAGATGTCTCTAATCTTTCTGCTGGTGTTTACACTATTGAGCTAGTTAAAGACAATGTCGTTTTCAGATGCAAACTCGTTACTCGAACTTGGTGACTCGTAGCTGGCCCCTTCGGCTCCGCTCAGTGACCTCTTCAATCATTGGCACATTGTCCAAATTGGCACATTAGTTTTCTTCCCAGATCTGCACTAAATGTACAATCGTATCCACTGCCAATTCCATATCTTTAACAGAAACCCATTCTAATTTAGAATGAAACGCATGTTCTCCAGCGAATATATTTGGGCATGGTAAGCCCATAAACGATAATCTAGAACCATCTGTTCCTCCACGAATACCACCACTTACAGGATTCATTCCTGCTCTGCGGATCGCTTCTTCAGCATACTGAACTAATTGAGGATTTTGCAATAGAACTTCTTTCATATTTCTGTACTGATTATGAACCTCTATCGAGTAAGAAGAACCACTATATTTTTTCAATACATTTTTAGTAATAGCTTCAACGAATGCTTCGTGGTCTTTTAGCTTAGTAGTTTCAAAATCACGAATGATGAATTGAATAGTAGCTGATTCCATACCACCAGAAATAGCTACAGGATGAACAAATCCTTCTCTGCCTTCAGTAGTTTCAGGCGACATTGAATCTTTAGGTAAAGCAGAAACAATTTCTGATGCAATTTTTATTGCGTTTTGCATTTTATTTTTCGCAAAACCTGGATGTGAAGCAACACCATTGATATGAATAGTTAATGCATCAGCAGAGAATGTTTCATCTTCAATATGTCCGCGGGTTTCGCCATCCATGGTATATGCAAAATCAGCCGCTAATTTTTTCAAATTAACTTTATCTACACCTCTACCAATTTCTTCGTCGGGAGTAAATAGAATTTTAATATCACCATGTTTAATTGATGGATTATTGATTAACTGATAAACAGCATCCATAATTTCTGCAACACCTGCTTTATTGTCAGCACCTAGTAAAGTTGTACCATCTGCTGTAATTATATCATTGCCAACTTGATCAAGCAATGCAGGATGATCTGTTGGATTTAAAACTTGTGAATTATCTTTAGGTAAAACAATACTTTTACCATCGTAGTTTTTGTGAATAATTGGATTAACGTCTTTACCTATACAATCAGGAGAAGTGTCCATATGAGAGCAGAAACAAATTACAGGAACTTTTTTAGAAGTATTTGAAGGAAGAGTCCCATATACATACCCATTTTCATCCATCTCCGCATCAGTAATACCAATTGCTAATAAATCTTCAACTAGTAAACGACCTAAGTTTTTTTGCTTTTCTGTAGAAGGGCAAGTTGGTGAATTGGGATCCGATTGAGTATCAATTTTTACATACTTTAAAAATCGCTCGGTAACTGTATAATTAAAATTCATAAGCTCTCATTTTTGAATCAAAATTAACAAAAAAATGTTACCGAACGACTTTCAAACAATTTCAATATTAATTGTTCTGCGCCCCTGCCTTAATCCACAATTCGATTTTCTTAATATTACAATCACTTAATTTTGCGCTATTCTTAGGCATTTGAGCCCATCCTAAATCCCATTTAATAGAACCTAGCAATGAACCTTCATTAACTGTATACAATACTTCAGTATAATTTGTAAGTTTTAATCCAGCCGATGGTGATGCTCCAGAGTGACAACCTTTACAATAAGTATTTATAATCGGCTCAATATGAGTTGAGTATTTTACATTTAATGTGTCGCAACTATTTATATCGTTACAGAAGTTATTCAATGCTCCTTCGTTAATCCATCTAGAAATTGTAGTAATCTGAGCAGGATCTAGTTTAGACTTTGGTGCAGGAGGCATTATGTCTTCGGGGTCTGTCTCTGTAATTGCTTCGTATAGCTTCGAACTCCATGCATTACCAACAATAACTCTTCCTGTTCGCATAATATTAGCGTAATTATCTAATACCACACCTTCCTTAGCAGTTGCTGCATCATGACAACCTGTATATGCACAACTTGACATGAGGATTGGCAATACATCGTTTACAAAATAAACTTTGTTAGGGTCGCATGGATTGTTGTTCACAGTACCTCCACCACCAGTGCTGTTTCCTCCACCATTTGTAGTAGTATCTATAAAATTAGTTTGAAGAGGTGCAACAATTTCATGTGAACATGATTGTAGAGCTGTTATAGCTACAATCATTATTAACACGGGCATTTTTCTCATCTGTAATTTCATAATATTCAGTTTTGTTTAATCTAAAATGAATATTTCGAAATTCAATTACAATTTCAATATGCCGAATAGGTATAAACATTCCCTGAATTAGGATTAATTAGGATTTGCCCAAAAGCCATACTTTAAATTCAGACGAGCGATCAGTGCTTACGATAATCTCCTCATCAATAGCTGGTTTAAGTACCAACTTAACCCTCGATTTCGTATAAGTGTACATATTCTCTATAGCATCAAAGCATATAATACACTGCCTATTTATTCTGAAAAACTCTTTCGGGTCGAGGATCTTTTCCAACTCATCTAAGTTTTCGTCGATAGGCAATTCTTCCTTATTCTTTAGTGTCATGAATGTAACTTTCTGACGAGTGTAGAAATACGCAGCATCAGAAATATCAATTGCTTTAATGGTATGTCCATATTTCACGACAATTCTTTTCTGCAACGATTTTGAAATGATATCTTGAACTTGAGAAACTTTAGTATTTATATTTTGAGAATTATCATAATGTAATTTAAACTTATTGATAGCATCCGAGAGTTCTTCTTTTTTAATAGGCTTCAATAGATAATCTATACTCGTTAATTTAAATGCCTTTATTGCATATTGGTCGTATGCTGTGGTGAAAATTATCGGACAATTAATATTTACTTTCTGAAAAATATCAAAACTTAAACCATCAGATAACTGTATATCCAAAAACATAAGATCTATTTTCTCTGTATTCGAATGAAAAAAATCTATACTCGATTTAACGCTATCGGGCTGAGCCAATAGGTTTACACTTGGTTCGATTTTCTTAATAGCTAAAAGCAGTCGCTCTGCTGCTATTACTTCATCTTCAATTACTACAATGTTCATATTAATCTATTAATGGAATTTTCACTTTGAAATATTTATCGTCCGATTCTACTACAACTTCTTGTGTAGATAACAACTGATATCTGCTCTTAATATTTTGCAAGCCAATACCCATTGAAACCACTTCTTCATTCTTTTTTTGAATTGGATTTTTTACTATCAAAAATCCATCTTCAATATATATAGAAACGGTTAATGGATTCTCTCTAGAAATTGAATTGTGTTTAATTGCATTCTCCATAAGCAATTGTAAACTTAATGGAGCAATCAATTTATTTAAAGACTCTTCTTCAACATTAATATCTATTTTAATTTTATTTGAAAACCGCTGTTCAATCAAAAAAATATAATTTTTAAGAATCTTTAGTTCTTCTTCTAAACTAATTAATTTCTTCTCTCTATAAAAAAGCAATTCCCTATAGAAATCAGATAATTTCTCAACGAAAAGTACCGCTTTATCTTGATCTGTTTCGATGATACCCGCAAGTGTATTAAAACTATTAAATAAGAAATGTGGATTAATTTGATTTCTCAAGGTATCTAACTGAAATGAAATCCTATCGTTTTCATAACGTTGAATTACTTTCAATCTGTTCTCTCTCCATTTCATAAATGTATAAAACAATAATAAAATGATGATAGAAACTAAGCTTATAAACCAAAATCGTTGATAATATGGAGGTGTGATTACAAATGAATAACTAACAACTTTAGCGTTGCTAAAATCATTTGACGCAGAACTCATCACCTTAAAAGTATATGTACCTGGTTGAAGTTTAGAATACGTAACAGTATTATCTTTCGTTTCATACCATTTAATATCATAACCTTCTAAAAGCACTTTGTATTTAACTTCTGAAGGCTTATGGTACCACAAACCTATATAATCAAAGGTTAAGTAGTTCTCGTTGTATTTAAACTTCTTAGGCAGAGAATCTGCAGTAGATTCATAGAATACACTTACATTTTTCAAAATTGTATTCGGGCCACTCCACATAGAATTCAAATGCGCGTAATACTTTATAATACCCTTAGAAGTTCCTATCCAAATATTTCCATAATTATCTCTGTAACTTGCATTCAATCCTGGATCTAAATCTTTCAAACCTAATTCTTCATCATGATATAGAATCTGTTTGGCATGTACATTTAGAAAATCTATACTATTAGCACTTACTATGAGTAAGTTTTTATTTTTATCAGAAATCAAGCTAGCATTTTCACTATTTCTTATCCCTTGTTTTCTATTATAATTCAAAAACTTTTTGCCATCGAAAGAAAAAATCCCATCACGTGCGGAGTTTATCCATAAAATACCATATTCATCTTCAGTAATAGAATAGATAGTTTTTGCAGTTAGGCCCTCTTCAACACTATAATTTTTGAAGTTCAAGCCATTAAAAACCGATATACCATTTCCATCTGTAGCAAACCAAACGTTATTCTTAGAATCAATAAATACTTGATAAATAAAATTTAAGCCAAGTTCTTTCTCTTGAGAGAACTTGTAAAATTTCACATCAGCATCAAAGTTTCCAGAATAAATTACTTTACAAACTCCTCCAAGTGTTGCTAGCCACAAAGTATTACTCTGTTTAGCTATCGATAGAATATTATTATTCGACAATCCATCTTTTTCAGTGTAAACCTTATATTTTTTAGTCTTGATATTATAACGAATTAAACCCTTATCAAATGTCCCCAACCATAAATAACCGTATTCATCTTGATTAATACTGACAATATTTAATTTTTTAAGTTGAGGTAGAATGTCTTGAAACGTTTCCCTATTATAACACATAAATTTATTCTGAGTACTAAACCAAACATATGAGTTTTTATCACGATAAATAGCGGTACAACTTCCCTCAAAATTCTTAGGGAAATAAAGGATTTCAAAAAGGTCATTAAAACTATACAGTTCGTTAGTTTGATTACATATCCAGAAATTACCTTCTTTATCAATCTTCACATCAGAGATTCCAGAAATAAAACCTTTATCGTTTTTATTAAATACTTTAAAACTGCCTTCATGAGAATAATGTACCAAACCAGAATCTTCTGTAATCATCCATACCTCGTTATGATTTCTAATTATTTTTTGAATACTTCCAAATTGATCACTTCCATCAACTTTCAGTATTTCCTTTTTCTTTAAAACATATTGAAATAAGCCTTTTGATTGAGTTCCGATATACAACAAGGAAAATTTATCATCATAATTTAAGGATGTCACAATCTCATCTGGGATATTATTACTGTATTCAAACGCTTTATTTTTAAACGAATTTATATCGATAATTCCAATTCCATGATCAGTTGAATACCATAATTCATTGTTTATAATTGAAAGATTATAAACATAATTATCTAGAATTTTACCCTTTTCATTCAGTTTAACTATTTTATCATTCTGTACAAACGAGATACCATCGCCATAAGTAGATATCCAAACTTTACCATTTTTGTCTTCCACTAAATCTGAGATTCCTGATTTAAATACAAACTTTTTGGTGGTAGAATTATATTTCGAGTTAAATTTAAAATTATAAACTTGCCCTTCATTATCGCCAATCCATAAGGTGTTTCTTGAATCGAAAAATAATTTATTAACGTTTATTGGAGAATTAGAATTGACATCAATCATTACAAAATGAAATCCATCATAATAAAATACGCCTTTATCGGTGCCTAAAAAAAGATACCCATCGGCGTTATTTGTGAGGCATTTTATTTTATAATTTATCTCATTGATGTTTAATACATTCTTATTAAACAATGGCGATTGAGCCAATATAGGCAATGGTAAAAGAAATAATAATAATACTAAAAGTCTATTCATATTTATCAAATACCATATGTACACTTACTTGAATTTCTTCGGCAATTTTTTGATTAACTATACTTGGAACATTGATCCCAAACTCTTTTAAATAAACTGTGAATTTAGAATTCGCTATCAATCGACCGTTTTTAATCTCAATATTTATTTTAATAATTTTTTCTTTTTCTATGCCGTGTATTTTAAGTTTACCTTTTGCTCTAATTTCATATTTGCCATCCTTATTAAAATCAATTGGCTCAACTATTTTACCTTCAAAAGTGCTCTGTGGATAACGATCAGATTCTAAGTAATTTTCATTGAAATGCTCTTGCTGTAAACTACCATTAAATCCAGTAAAGCTTGAATTTTCTACAGTAAAAGCAAATGTTTTATCATACGTTAAAATTAAACCTTTAAGCTTTGTAGATTTTGCTTCTATCCTTTCGAGAGGAGCTTCTGAAACAAAGTAGATACTCGACTTATTTAATAATAATTTATTGACAGATTGGGCATTTGCAACTAATGTAAAAAGAGGTAGTGAAAAATAAAAAATCGACTTAATTATTTTCATTTCATAAAAATAGAAAAGATAAAATCATCAAGTCTTAATTAATAGTCAATTTAACAACAAATATTACAGTACAGCTTTAAATTATGCCCTTCTGGAGTATAATTTAACCTGTCTAATTACATTTTAAAAGATTGCAGGCAATGTATTATTTCATCGATATTTTGTTCCGATAAATCTAAATGCGTTACAAACCTCATGGTTTGCTTACCCATTGTATTGGCTATTATTCCATTTGATTTTAGAAATTCAATTAGGTTTGAGGAAGGCACATTATCATTCAATTTGAATATTACGATGTTCGATTGCACTGGCAAAAGTTCCTTTACAAAATCTAATTTTTGCAAAGCCTCACCTATTTTCTTAGCTCTTCGATGATCATCAGCTATTCGAGTAATATTATTATCAAGTGCATATATGGCTGCAGCTGCTAGAACACCGGCTTGGCGCATACCACCACCTAATAACCTTCTATATCTTCTGGCTTTATTAATAAACTCTGAAGATCCTACTAATGCAGATCCTACAGGGGCTCCTAATCCTTTAGAAAAACAAATAGAAATTGAATCGAAGTATTTAGCATAATATTCAGCTTTATCTTTCGATTCTTCTAATGCATTGAAAATTCTAGCACCATCTAAATGCAATGGTAAATTGTGTTTTTTACACATTTTAGAAATTTCACTGATTTCAGATAAGGTATAATAACCACCACCTGCTTTATTCAATGTATTCTCTAATGCAACTAAAGCTGTTCTTGGAAGATTGATAATTAAAGGTTGAATATTATCTTCAATTTGCTCAGCAGTTATTTTTCCGAGTGTACCTTGTATTGCTCTAACTTGCACTCCTGAATTAAAAGCCATTCCCCCACCCTCATAATTATAAATATGCGATGTTGCATCACAAATAACTTCATCGCCAGGAATTGTATGTGTTTTTATAGCAATTTGGTTAGTCATGGTTCCGGAGGGACAAAACACTGCGGCTTCAAAACCAAACAGTTTGGAAATCTTCTGCTCTAGTGCATTTATACTAGGGTCTTCTCCATAAACATCATCTCCAAGTGGAGCATTGAACATAGCTTCCATCATGCCTATTGTAGGCCTAGTAACTGTATCGCTTCTTAAATCTATCATATAGGTATGATTTTTGCTAAATTTAACAAAAAATACACTATTTCTTGAAAGTGCATAAACCGAGTTATTCCTTCAAATACGTTAAAATGCTGATTTTGATAGCATTTTTGTTCGTATTCAACTCAGTTTCTGCGCAACTAAGAGTCACTACAACTAGAACTGCTGAAGATTTAGTGAAGAATGTATTGGCCAGTAAAGGTGTGGTAATAGATTCTGTTCGTTCTTCTAATAATTTAAACGCAATCGGATATTTCGATGGTAGGAATTCGAATATCGGATTAGATAGTGGAATTATTTTATCAACAGGCCAAGTAAAAAATGCTGCTGGAGTAAATTCAATTGGAAATACAGGAACATCAAACAATCAACCCGGAGATCCATTAATTACAACTCTTAATCCTAGTGAACCAAATTTCGACGCTGCTTGGATTAAATTTCAGTTTATACCAGAATCAGATACCGTAAAATTCAGATTTGTTTTTGCTTCCGAAGAATATCCTGAATTCGTTAATCAATCTTATAATGATGTATTCGGATTATTTATTTCAGGTATTGAATATAGCACTCCAACAAACTTAGCCGTTATTCCAAATACTACTACTCCAGTTTCTATACAAACTGTAAATCACTTAACGAACTCACAATACTATAGAGATAATACGAATGGATTATCTTGTACTTATGATGGATTCACTACAATTATAGAAGCTAAAGCAAAAGTTACATCTTGTCGTAGATATGAACTGAAATTTGTAATAGCTGATATAAAAGATTTCATATACGATTCAGGAATTTTTATTGAAGCACAAAGTTTACAAAGTATTAATAAGAATGCAGTTACCTTAACTCCCAAAAAAGAAATTATCACTGAATGCGATTCATCAGAATTTATATTTATTAGAAATTCAAACGATTTATCGACAGAGATAACTATTAATTACGAAATTTCGGGTACCGCTACTAAGAATACCGACTATACTACGAATAGCTCTAATTCAGTAACGATTCCAATAGGTTCTAAACTTGCAAGTGTGAAAATTAAACCTATAACCGATGGTATTGCTGAAGCTTCAGAATTTATAAAACTGAAAGTATTGAGTCCAATAATTTGTGATACCGCTATTAAAACAATCATTCTACTCGACTATAAAAAAATTGATTCATTAGAATTTACCTATGTATGCAATGATAGCTCTATACGAGTAAACATACGCGATTACGACAAACTTGATAGTATCAGATGGTATAATCAGGATATGAGCCTAGCATCTCTAATGCCATCTGTTCAATTTAGTATTACTGATACTGGTTATCATTATGTGTATGCAAGAGAACATTGCACAGGATTGCTAATTATCGATTCTGTAAAAATTCTCAATTATAAAATCACTATTGTTGGTGATACTTTACTTTGTTTTGGCGACACCTTATATTTATCAGCAAGTTCTGCCCTATCTGGTGCGAAATACGAATGGAGTAATTCCACTGGAGGTAGTTTTGCTCCAACTCCTTTAACTTCATCGCCTTATATAATTCCTCAAAAATCTGGTGTATTAACCGTTAAGATTACGAATGATGGAATTTGTTCACAAGAAAATTTCGTTGTAAAAGTTGTAAAACTTGAAGTTGAAAGTGATTCAATTTCAGTATGTGGCGCAGGGAATTCAGAAGTTCTCAAAACGAGTGGAGGTAATAAATACAAATGGACACCTTCCACATTTTTGAATAGCGATACCGTAGCAAATCCAATATGCACACCAGATAGCAGTATAAAATATTTAGTTAAAATTGAAGCTGGAGATTGCTCTGAAACTTTCACCGTTAAAGTTAATGTCGATACAGCCATACAAGTTTATGCTAATGAAAACATGTATATCTGCAACAGACAATTTGCTAATTTATATGCTTCAGGTTCGCCATTGGGTGATTATGTTTGGTTACCAAGTACTGGTTTAGATAGCCCTTTTTCTTCGCATCCATTAGCGAATCCAATATCTACTACTACCTATTATTTAATTGGGAGAAATGGCGCTTGTACCAGTGTAGATTCTACAACAATTTATGTGGTAAATCCGATTGAAAGTGATTTGAATTATTCATTCGATTCATGTAGAAAAACATTTACTGGAGTTCAACTCAATGCCACTGATTCTAACGATGTAATATGGGATTTAGGAAATGGAGATATCATTACAGGCAGAAGTATTGTTTATGAATACCCCGATCCTGGGAATTACCAAATTAAATCTTACGTTAATCCGCTTGCACCTTGTGTAGATTCTCAGTTTGTATCCATATACATGCCGGCTGTAGATGCTAGCAAAAGAAGGATTCCTGAGGCATTCAGTCCGAATGGTGATGGTGTAAATGATGAATTTAAAGTATACTTTGGGAATTTACCTTGTGCTGTGGAAACATTCAAAATTTTCAACCGCTGGGGGCAACAGGTCTTTAACTTTAAACAAGGTGAAGAACTCCGTTGGGATGGTAAACTAGATGGACAACCATGTGAGGCTGGCATCTATGTCTACTATCTCAAGGGCGATGGATTTGAAGATACAGGTTGGGTAGCTTTAATTCGATAAAACTAAAGGATTTTTCACCTTTTGTTTCATCAAAGCATACTCAACAACCTCACTCATTTCAGTTACATAATGAAACTTCAAATCTTTAACATATTTCGGATTGATTTCTAAAATATCTTTTCGGTTTACATGGCATAGAATAATTTCTTTTATACCTGCTCGTTTAGCTGCTAAAATTTTCTCTTTAATTCCGCCCACAGGAAGAACTTTACCTCTCAAGGTTATCTCACCTGTCATTGCTAAGAAAGGCTTCACCTTACGCTGTGTAAAGGCTGATGTAAGTGCAGTAAGCATTGTTACCCCAGCAGATGGACCATCTTTTGGAATTGCGCCTGCAGGAACGTGAATATGAATATCCCATTTATCAAATAAAGCAGTATCGATACCGAATTTCGAACCGTGTGCTTTTAAATATGCTAAAGCTATCACAGCAGATTCTTTCATTACATCTCCTAAGCTTCCGGTAAGGGTTAGTTTTCCTTTACCCGGACTTAAACTTGTTTCGATAAATAAAATATCGCCACCTACTTGAGTCCAAGCTAAACCAGTAACCACGCCCGCAACATCATTACCTTGATACATGTCTTTATCGTATTCAGGAGCTCCAAGAATTCTCTCTACATCTTCTTTATTTAATGATTTACGATACTTCTCTTTTATGGCTACACTTTTTGCAATACCACGAATTAGCGTTGCAATTTTTTTCTCCAAACCACGAACACCAGATTCACGAGTATAATCTTCCACTACCTTTTCGATAATTTCTGGTTTAAGCTCGATATGACTAGGTTTCAGGCCATGTTGTTCACGTTGTTTAGGAACAAGGTATTGTTTCGCTATTTCAATTTTCTCTTCAATGGTATATCCATTTACTTCGATAATTTCCATACGATCACGTAGTGCTGGATGAATACCACTTAATGAATTTGCTGTAGCAATAAACATTACATTCGATAAATCGTAATCCAATTCTACGTAATGATCTGCGAAGGCATTGTTTTGTTCAGGATCCAATACTTCTAATAAAGCCGAAGAAGGATCTCCACGGAAATCATTTCCAATCTTATCAATCTCATCTAATACAAAAACAGGGTTTGATGATTGGGCTTTTTTAAGCGATTGAATAATTCTACCAGGCATAGCACCGATATATGTTTTACGATGACCACGAATATCCGCTTCATCACGTACACCACCTAAAGCAATACGAACATATTTTCTACCAATAGCTTTAGCGATTGATTTACCTAAGGAAGTTTTACCAACTCCTGGAGGGCCAACTAAGCATAGGATTGGAGCTTTCATGTTGTGTTTTAATTTCAACACAGCCAAGTATTCTACAATTCTTTGTTTTACTTTTTCTAATCCAAAATGATCTTGATCTAAAACTTCTTGTGCGAATTTTAAATCGAAATTATCTTGAGTATATTCATTCCAAGGAAGCTCTAATAATAACTCCGCATAATTCATCAACACAGAATACTCTGCTGCTGCAGGATTCATGCGTTGAAGTTTATCTAATTCTTTATTGAAAGTTTCAGCAACCTCTTGAGACCATTTCTTTTCTGCACCACGTTGACGAAGATTTTCAATTTCCAAATCAGGTGAATCTCCTCCTAATTCTTCTTGAATTTGTTTTAATTGTTGATGTAAGAAATACTCACGTTGTTGTTTATCAATATCAACACGAACTTTCGATTGAATTTGATTTTTCAATTCCAGCATCTGAAGCTCTTTTGTAAGATGCTCCAAAACCATTTGTGCACGGACTTTTAAGTCGCCACTCTCCAACATTTTTTGTTTATCACCAACTTCAGCATTCATGTTAGAACTGATGAAATTGATTAAGAATGATGGACTCTCAATATTCTTTATTGCGAAACCAGCTTCCGAAGGAATATTCGGCGAAAGCTGAATAATTTGCATCGACATTTCTTTAAGTGTCGCAAATACCGTTTCGAACTCAGTATCCATCACTAATTTCGCTTCTTCAAATTTAGTAACGCGAGCTTTAATGTATGGATCTTCTTGAACAAGTTCTTCTAAATTGAAGCGCTTTTTACCTTGGATAATAACCGTTGTATTTCCATCAGGCATTTGAAGCATCTTAACAATGTATGCTACTGTTCCAACTTTCTGTAAATCGTCGAAACTAGGGTCTTCAATATTGACATCCTTTTGAGATACAACACCGATGATTTTATTTCCTTTGTATGCTTCCTTAATTAAACGAATCGACTTATCGCGACCAACCGTAATTGGGATTACCACTCCTGGAAAAAGCACTGTATTTCGCAAAGGCAAAATTGACAGTATTTCAGGTGTTTCTTCTGAATTCATCACTTCTTCATCTTCCGATGTCAGTAATGGAAAAAACTCAGTATCGTCGTTTATAAAGCTATTTTCTAAATTTTTAATGTTAAATGGGTCAAATATGCTCATATTTCTCTTCTTCTTCTATTAGTCAAAATGTCACACAATACACTCATAAATGAGCATAATAGGCTATTGATACTATATGTTCAAGGGATATGCCAAAGAAGGCATTATTTCAGAATAATTTCCTGAAATTGATTAGTGGCTTTGAAAATTAAGGTTTTACGATCAGCCTGATGAATAAAATTGAGGATGTTAATTTGGCCGTCGAATTCACGAATTAAGCAATCGTTTTTTATGCTCATTCCCTTTGTTATAAATTTCGATGGAAGCTCTAAATAGATTTTCAATATATCTTTCTCCTGCTCCACTCCAATCATTTTATAAGGCAATTTCTTTTCTTTCAATTTCAACACAAAACAACTCTCTAAATATTCCATAGAAAACTTATCGATTCCCGGTTGATCTATTCGAATTGGTTTCTGATATATTTCCGATAAAGCTTTCTCCCAATCTTCCCAAAATACATTCATCACAATTTCATACGACTGTGTTTTATCGTTGTATTCCATTTGAGTAATGGAAGTATAGAATTTGTGAGCATTGACACTACTTTGCGGAAGTAGCATTAATAGCAATATTATCGAGAGAAGGATCTTTTTCATTTTTTTGTAATTTGTACTATGTACAATGTATTATGTACTTTGTACATAGTACTAATATGTTATTTCAGTGCACTCTGAATTTCTTGTTTTGCATATTTGGGATCTGATGCTTTCGGATTGAACACCTTACCATCTCGGCCGATGATTACGTAATTTGGTATACCTGAAAAATTGAAATAAGTCCGAAGCTCTTTTGACAACTTATCATTGGCATAAACAAACGTTCCATCCATCTTATTTTTATTAATAAAAAATCGCCAACTGTTTAAATCATCATCAACATTTATATATAAAAAAACAAGATCTTTGTTCTTCCTTAAATCGGTCATTAGTTTTTTTGAATCTGGGAAATTCGCTAAACATGGCTTGCACCAAGTTGCCCAAAAGTCAACATATATTACTTTTCCCTTGAAATCCGACAATTTTACAACTTTACCTGAAGCATCTTCAAACGCAAAATCTACTGTTTTGTCATATCGGCCATCTACATTGATTTTCTTGTAATAATTATCAAGCCAAGTCTTGATATTTGAGTTCTTACATATACTCATCATATCTTTATAAATACTATCACTTGTTTGCTTATTAGTAGAATCGATGATTTTTATAGAAAGTTTATATAAATTTAAAAGTGCGTATTCCAACGCATGCTCTTTTAATATACTTTTTCTGTAATTGTATTTCGATACAAATGAAATTTTAAATTTTTGAGATTGTGACAATGAATCAGGAAGATATTTCAATGAATTCTTATCAAACTTCTCAAATAAATATCTCATCAGAGCAACTGAATAATCAGAATTTTCAACAGCTAATTGATTGTTAATATTTATTGAATCTAGAAATGAAAAATAATCAGGTGGAGTAAACTTTTCGAAGTATTTAAAATCTTTATTATTATATCCAATTTTATACATCCATAATGGGTTTACATGCTTGTATTGTAAAGAGGTATTGATCTCTGTTATAAATGATTTATCTAAATTGGCTTTCGAATAATCGTTCCAAATTTTCCTATTCAAGTCCATGATTTTATAAACATGATTTTTATAAATATTAGCATCAGAATACATGCTATAAGTATTCAATTCAGAAGTAATATTGTTTAAATTTTCTAGGGCTAAGTAATTGTTTTCTGCGGCAAGATCCCCCTCATACTTTAAGGTACTATTGAAATTACTATAATCGACACTAAACTTAATATGCTTATTATCTTTTAGAAATATATTTACAACATTGTTTTCAAAGAACAACATTCCAAAATTTCCATAAAACGAATCAAGTGTGAAATCGATTCTATGGTTTGAATCTAAAGGAATATTAATATTTTCAAGCACATTATAATCTGATTCGTAATAGAGCTTAACATTCTTAAGATCTCCAGGATTATCAATTTTCCCTACAAGATGCACTTTTGCAAATGCCGTACTGCAAAATAATAGCAAGCAGAATACAAGTTTAATTGACTTCATAGCATAATAGGTAATTTATTACAAGATAATGAAAAATGTACTATGTACTAAATACATTGTACATAGTACATCGTACAATCTTAAAGTTTCCCTTGTTTCTCCAATTGCATTGGGTTTGGTTCTCTGTTTCTTTGTTGTTCTTTGAATAATTGGAATTGCGACTCTATGATTTTTGCAGGGAAATAATTGTTGTTCATATTGATGTCTGCTGTTTCTTGCAATGGATCTAAGCTGAATTGCTTTACCTTCTTAGCTGTAACAATCATCTTAGAAACTTTCTGGTTGTTCTTTCTCCAGATTTCTGCTGGTATGCGCATCATCTCTTTTGAACCATCTTCATATTCCATTTCTAAAATAACTGGCATAATTAACCCACCAACATTTTCGAAATCTAAAATGTAGAAATTCTTTGCATCAGCATTTTGCTTACGCTCTGTTTCTGTTAAAGATTCATCGTATTTCTTATACTTATCTTTATCATTTTCTGTAATATTCAATGGGTCGTAAGTATTATAAAAATCTAATAATTCAGGATATTTCTCTACTAAATATTGTTTGATATCTGTTTTATTTCTTTGCTCCGAGATAGATGGAGTCTCCTTATCGCGTGCTGCTTTTTTCTTAGTTTTTTCTATCGTAGGATTTTGTGTATCGATGGTAAATAATTTTACATTTTTCAATGCAATATCACAAGGTTCTGTTCCATAAAACCAACCTCTCCAAAACCAATCTAAATCTACTCCAGATGCATCTTCCATGGTTCTGAAGAAATCTGCTGGCATAGGATGTTTAAATGCCCAACGTTCCGCATATACCTTAAACGCTTTATCGAATAACTCCCTTCCCATTACTGTCTCTCTTAAAATATTCAATGCTGTAGCTGGTTTACCGTATGCATTATTACCCAATTGCAAAATCGACTCTGAGTTAGTCATAATTGGATCTAATGTCGATTTATCGCCCGACATATACCCTACAATTTTACGTGCTTCTCCTCTACCCGATGGATAATTCTCTTCCCATTCTTGCTCTGTTAAATATTGGCAAAATGTATTTAAACCTTCGTCCATCCATGCCCACTGACGTTCATCTGAATTGATAATCATCGGGAAGAAATTGTGACCTACTTCGTGAATTACCACTGTAATCAATCCGTATTTTGTACGAGATGAATAAGTACCATCTTTTTCCGGACGAGGACCATTAAAACATATCATTGGATATTCCATACCACCAACAGGGCCATTCACTGAAATAGCAACTGGGTATGGATAGTTCACTGTATATCTAGAATAAACTTTTAAAGTATGTGCAATTGCAGCAGTAGAATATTTCTCCCAAAGTGGATTACCTTCTTTCGGATAAAACGACATTGCCATTACATCTTTATTGCCAACTCGCACATTCATTGCATCCCAAATAAATTTACGTGAAGATGCCCATGCAAAATCTCTTACATTCTCTGCTTCAAACTTCCAAGTTTTGGTAGATTTTGATCTCGACTTTTCATTTTCAGTTGCTTCTTGTTGTGTGATGATAATTACAGGCTTATCTGCAGTTTTCGCCTTATCTAATCTCTTCTTCCACTCAGCTTTTAACACATCATTCGGATTCATTAATTGCCCAGTAGCAGTTACCACATGATCCGCTGGAGCAGTAATAGATACTTTATAATCGCCAAAACATGTAGCAAACTCTCCTCCACCTAAAAACTGTTTATGATTCCATCCTTGAACATCATTATAAACACACATTCTAGGATAAAACTGAGCGATCAAATCAATCCAGTTTTTATCTTCTTCAAAATACTCCGCACCAGATCTTCCACCATTAGTCTTTGTATTGTTGATTTTATATTTCCATTTAATTTGAAGTACATACTGCTCTCCTTTTTTCAAACTCTGTGGCAAATCCACTCTCATCATGGTATTTACAATAGTATACTTCAATGGGGTACCTTTTCCATCTTTCACAAATTCAATATCGAAACCACCATTAAAATCGTTGTACATGAAATTATAACCACCGAAACTCATGCTCTGAATATCTTCACGAGTACTCGTTAAATCGGTCATCGATCCTTTTTTATAAATATTCTGATCTAATTGCAACCATAAATACGTTAATGCATCAGGAGAATTATTGGTATACGTAATCTTCTCCGAACCCGAAACCGTTTGCTTCTCATCATCTAACGCTACCGAAATATCGTAATCAGCTTTTTGTTGCCAATACGAATGCCCCGGAGCACCAGCCCCATTCCTGTATTCATTAGGCGTTGGCCACCATTCATCCATCTGATGAAACTTACTTGAATTATAAGTTCCTTGAGCATTTGAAAATAGAGCGCTTAAAATGAATGCTAGTAGTAGGGTTGTTTTTTTCATGTGTTAGTTATTAGTATTTAGTAGCTAGTTTTAGAATTTAGTATTTAGTATTTAGAATTTCATCAATTAATATTAGTAAATCTTGTAAATAACCAGACTATGGATTGGACTGCCACAAACGCACTAACTATTCTCACCAATTTACAATATGCTATTAATTTTAATTTATTGAAATAATGTAACAAAAATATCAAAATCGACATGAACAGAATTTGGGCTAATTCTATACCGATATTGAATGGCAATAAGGTTTGAAATAGGTTTATATCCATTCCCATGAACAATTCTTTTAAGGAATTAGAAAAACCTAATCCGTGTATTAATCCAAAGCCCCCGGCTAAAATAACATTGTATTTTTTTGGAGTTTGATAAATGAAATTTTCAATACAAGTGATTAAAATGGTTAGTGGAATTAGAAATTCGACCAACTGAGAATTAACATTAATAATGTTTAAAATTGATAATGCTAAACTCAGGGAATGAGCCACCGTAAAGGCTGTAAGCACCCATAGTAATTTCTTCCACTGACTAACATCGTATACAATTCCAAGCACCAACAAAAACAACAAATGGTCTAATGCACCAATGTCGAGAATGTGGAAGAAACCTTGTTGTAAGAATTCAAAAAACATTTTAATTGAAAAAATAAATTCTAAATACTAATACCCATAGCTATCGGGGCTAAATTCTAAATTCTAAACTCTAAATTCTAAATTCTAATACGATAACTATCGGGATGGTAACTGGTAACTGGTAGCTGGTAACTGGTAATGTTATATGAACTAGCTACTAGCTACTAGTTACTTGTAACTAATCTAATATCTCAATTCTTTTTTACTACCCTTTGTGCTTGCACTTTCCCATTCGTTTCAACCTTTACCAAGTAAATTCCATTTGGAAAATTAGATAAATCGATTCGTGTTGAAGAATTAAAGTTTGAGTTCATCATTTCTCTACCTAAAACATCCAAAACACTTAGCTGATGATATCCTTCAGATGATTTAATGAATAATTCATTTTGAGCTGGATTCGGATATACACTGAACAAAGATTTATTCTCTGTTGATACTCCTGCCCCTGTTGTAACAATGACTGAGTAATCTTCGATTTGTCCGTTCCTCAATCCACTACAAACTACATCTGGAGTATTATTTGTTGCTTTCGCAGAAACCACTCTCATACGCAATGGAGTGTTTGGCACAGCTGTACTTGGAACATAAACCGTATCGTAATGATATTGCAATGTATTATTTGTCGACATTGCTAATTCCTCAGGAACATCAAAATTTCCATTATTATTCCAATCGATGTAAACTCTCGTAAATACAGGACTAGAACTATGTGTAGTGATTTTCATTGGATGATAAGCTGAACGAGCAATAGTTGCACGATAACAATTAAAATCCATATAAGGATTTTCATCTTTCGGTCCAGCACTACTATTATCAATACCACCAAATTCTACTCTATAGATACCAGTAGTTCCAACAGGTGTAAGCATATTTACAGCACAGTTACTTGGTATTGGTGAATCAGTAAATACTTTTACAAAGCCTGGTTTTAATAGCGTATCCGAACCATTAACATTCGTAGCAATTAAACGAACATCATAGTCGCCGATTGTAGCGTATGCATGCGAAGGATTTTCATCAGTTGAACTTGCTCCATCACCAAAATCCCAATGATACGTTAAACCATTACCGGTATTATTCACAAATTGAATGGTAGAATTTGGAGCACAAATAACCTGTGCTACTTTAAATTCGATATCAGGTAAGAATGTAAATCTTTTTCCAACACCTACTGCATGCCAAGCATTCATTACCGATTGTACTTCTTGAGAATTTTGTCCGTACAAATCAATTGCAGCTTGAACAGAACCTCTGCGAGCATCTGCATAATCAGATTCTGGTGTTAAATAATCTCTTAAACTTTTGAACGCAATTTTAGCTGCTTTACTCATTCCAATTCCTACTACTTCATACGGATTTTTCAAATCGTTTACTCCAGTATCGCCAACACTTAATAGATAAAACCAGAAATTCTGAACTCCTGAATTATTATGCACACCACAATAATCATTATTCCCATCTGGTACACAATTAACAGTGTTTGTCCATGCTACCCCACCATAAGTATCCGGATTATTAAAACGATTTGGATTCGACATATCTCGTAGTGTGAATGATCGAGTTCCGATATTCCATGATGCAGCATTTCCTAATCGGAAAAATTCTATAACTGTTCCGAATATATCACTAAAAGATTCATTCAATGCTCCCGACTCTGATTCGTAATTTAAGCCTGCTGTATATTGAGTAACACCATGTGTTAACTCATGCCCAACAACATCAATATAAGTTAATGGCTCACCATTTCCATCTCCATAGCAAGAATACGAGCCCGTCCAGAATGCATTGAAATAATTCAAATCGTAATGCACATACTGTAGCATTTTACCTCCCGCACCATCGAATGAATTATGTCCTAGGGTATCGTAGTAGTAATCGTATGTGCTCTCCGCAGCATGATGGCAATCTAGTGCAGCATCATCTCTATCAAGGTTTGCCATACTCCAATTTTTGGTAGCACTTGTAAAATCAACGGCATCGAATTCAAATAAAGTCTGACTATTACGCGTCTCAATTTGCATTCCCCTGCCTCTTCTGTTATTTTCTCTCAACACAAAATTATTTGGAGCAATACTATCTGATTGAATAGATTGTGCTCCGATATATCTAGTTGTTGCAGGGCTTTTCACATCTATTGCACAAGTAGTAGAAACTTTTTTAAGAACCTCTCCTGTTTGTGCATCAATGTATACGTTATATCTAGAAAGTGGCTTATGCGTAAATACATCTAGCTTATATGCATACTTAAATTCCTTACCATTAATAGTATTTATTGGTAAAAGAACCAATGTGGTTTTAGGATCGTAAGAAAAATCAGGCTTGTTTAAAGCAACTTTCATCGCAGCTTCTTCTGCCTTGCGATCCCATTTGTATTCTTCAGCAGGAACTGCAGTTTTTGCGAAAGCTAATGCCTGATTAGTGGTGATGTTAATTGAATTAACAGGAGTTAAATTAGCGTAATAATCCCCTGTTATGTTCTGTATTTTACCATCTGCTTGAATAACATTTACAACAGCAAATTCTACAGGTATATTCTGATATTTCTGTTGAAATTCATAAATGTTTTGATTTGTAATTTTATCTAGATGATTAGACTTATAAGCTAATTCATCTTCATTTCTTAAGGGAAAAATTGATTTTGCCCAGGTATTCAAATTTGCATCTGAAATAGCTACAGGTGCATTATTTTTCTGAAATGAAATAAATGCTGGGAAGTTTGTTCTATTGTTGTACTCTACTTTTTTAGCAGAAGTATTGATCACCGATGTACTTACTTTTTCTTGGTATTGTGCGTTAACCAAAATGGGTGAAATAATGGCTAAACTAAATACTAATTTTCTCATAAAAACAAATTGTTGAATAAGCAAGATAATCAATACCTGCCAATTCAACAATTCATTTCTAAAGATTAGCTGTTTTAATTAGATACAGCCTCATTTCGCTCTGTATTTTCAAAAAACAGCTCGTTTTTATCGTTACATTTCAATAAAATCGATGAATCCTTACTCACTTTTCCAGCTAATATGAATTTCGACAATTCATTTAAAACCTTTTTCTGAAGTACCCTTTTCAAAGGGCGAGCTCCAAATTGAGGATCATAACCTAGCTGAGATAACCAATCAATGGCTTCATCAGTAGCATTCAATTCTATATCCATTTCTTTCAAACTCTTTTGAATGCCTTTAAATTGAAGTATTACGATCTCTTTCACTTCATCTCTAGATAAAGGATTGAACATGATAACTTCGTCTATTCTATTTAAAAATTCCGGACGTATACTTTGCTTTAACAATTCGAAGACTTGATTTTTTGCTTTCGCTATAATTTCATCACGATTAAAATCTGTTAATAATGAAAACTCATCTTGAATAATATGCGCTCCGATATTAGAAGTCATGATGATGATGGTATTTTTAAAATTAACCACTCTGCCTTTGTTATCGGTTAATCGACCATCATCTAAAACTTGTAGAAGAATATTGAATACATCGGGATGAGCTTTTTCAATTTCATCTAATAATATTACCGAATAAGGTCTTCTACGAACTGCTTCCGTTAATTGTCCACCTTCATCATAACCAACATATCCTGGAGGCGCGCCTATCAAACGTGATACCGCATGTCGTTCTTGGTATTCAGACATGTCGATTCTAGTCATGGCATTATCATCATTAAATAAATACTCAGCCAAAGCTTTCGCTAATTCAGTTTTACCAACACCTGTTGTACCTAAAAAGATGAACGAACCAATCGGACGTTTTTTATCTTGTAAACCAGCTCTGCTTCTGCGAACCGCATCTGCAATAGCTTCTATGGCCTCCTCTTGACCAACAACTCTGTTGTGCAATTCTGCTTCTAAGTGCAAAAGTTTTTCACGTTCACTCTCTATCATTTTATTTAGAGGAATGCCTGTCCAGCGAGATACTACTGCAGCTATATCTTCTGCAGTAACTTCCTCTTTCATAATTCTAGATGAATTATCTTCTAACTCTTTCTTTAATTTTTCTACCTGAGTTTCTGCTTCTTTTATTCTACCATAACGAATTTCTGCAACTTTACCATAATCACCACTTCGTTCTGCTTGCTCGGCTTCTAACTTATATTGTTCAATGGCATTGAGTTGTTCTTGAATTGAATTAACAAGCGCTTTTTCTGAATTCCATTTCGCTCTAAATTCGTTGCGTTCCTCACTTAAATTTGCAATTTCTTCGTTAAGTGCATTTAGTTTTTTATCATCACCTTCACGTTTTATTGCTTCGCGTTCAATTTCCAATTGCATTATTTTACGTTCGATTTCATCTAAAGCTTCAGGAACAGAATCCATTTCTAAACGTAATTTAGAAGCTGCTTCATCCATTAAATCGATAGCCTTATCTGGTAAAAATCGATCTGAAATATAACGTTGTGATAATTCTACTGATGCAATTATCGCTTCATCTTTAATACGAACTTTATGATGAGTTTCATAACGTTCTTTTAAACCACGTAAAATGGAAATCGCATCTTCTGTATCTGGCTCTTCCACATTTACTTTCTGGAAACGACGCTCTAATGCTTTATCCTTTTCAAAATATTTTTGATATTCATTTAAAGTGGTAGCACCTATTGCTCTTAACTCACCACGAGCTAAAGCAGGCTTTAAGATATTCGCTGCATCCATAGCACCTTCAGATGCTCCAGCACCAACTAGTGTATGGATTTCATCAATGAATAAAATTAAATCACCTTCGCTTTGTGTTACTTCTTTAACTACAGCTTTTAAACGTTCTTCAAACTCTCCTTTATATTTTGCTCCAGCAATTAAAGCACCCATATCTAAAGAATACACGGTCTTAGATTTGAGGTTTTCAGGCACATCACCTTTCACAATCCTATGCGCAATACCTTCTGCAATGGCAGTTTTACCAACACCTGGTTCACCTATAAGGATAGGATTATTCTTCGTTCTTCGAGAAAGAATTTGAATCACTCTTCTTATTTCTTCATCACGACCAATTACCGGATCAAGTTTACCTTGCTCTGCAAGTTGATTTAAATTTTTAGCATACTTGGTTAATGCTTGATAAGAGTTCTCTGCATTTGCATCAGAAACTTTTGAATTTCCACGCAATTCTTTAATTGCAGATTTCACATCTTTATCATTTAATCCAGCATCTTTAAGCATGCTCGAAACCTTATCGCTTACTTGAAGTAAAGCAAGAAATAAATGTTCGATGGATACAAACTCATCTCCAAATTCTTTCATTAATTGAAGTGATTTGTTGAACACATTATTACTTGCAGTAGATAAAAACGGACCGCTTCCAGTTACTTTCGGAAAAGATTTGATAATGGATTCGTTAACCTCTTTTATGCGGTTTACATTTGCATTAGATTTTTTCAATAAAAAAGGAATTACATGTTCATCTACTTCGAGCAAAGCTTTTAATAAGTGTGCTGGCTCAACAGTATTTTGTTCATGTCCTATGGTAATCTCTATGGCTTTATTTATTGCCTCTTGAGACTTAATCGTATATTGTTGTAAATTCATAGCTAATTTGTATTTTCAATAGTCCATCAAAGCTTGAACCAATGCCAAATTCAGTTCAAAATTCTGCAATAATGGCATTTATATTTGGCGTTGGTGTGACGAAATGACCTTTACTCACTACTCAATACCCAATACTCAAATAAATGGACTTACACGTAGACGACCAAGTAAAACTCGAACTAATTGATATTCATCATGCGGAATCGCTTTTCAATTTAGCTTCGGAGAACAGAGAGCATTTAAAACAATGGATGCCTTGGATAGATTACATGCATGATATCGATTTTATGCATCGATTTGTAAGTAATTCCAAGCAAAGGTATGCTGATGGACATGAGTATGCCTATGTAATTTTATTCAACGATATTATTGTAGGTAGAATTGGGGTTTACAAAATAGATCCACAGAATAAGATTGGAGAAATTGGATATTGGATATCTGAGGAATATCAAGGCTACGGCATCACTACAAAATCCTGCGCTACCTTAATTGACTTTTGTTTTAAAGATGTACTCTTGCATCGCATAGAAATTAAATGCGCCACCGAAAACTATAAAAGTCAAGGTATCCCAGAACGATTAAATTTTAAACTTGAAGGGATACTTAGAGAAGCAGAATTAGTGAATGGGATGTTTGTGGATTTGAATTTGTATTCTCTTTTGAGTAGTGGGTAATGGGTAGTGGGTAGTGGGTAGTGGGTAGTGAGTTTAAGTAATTAGTATAATCATACTCATTACTCATTACTCACTACTCACTACTCTTTATTTAACTTTCAACGTCAAGGAAACATTATTACTTATTCCATCTCTATTCGTTACAGTAAAGATGTATTTGTTAGTTTGGCCAATAACATGACTCATGGTATCTGAATAATCATAGTTGTAATCGTCGCCTTCCGAACCTGATAAGTCTTTGCTGAATATAGTTACAGCGGAAGCCCCATCAATTGATTTAGAAATATTGAATTTCTTTAACACATCTTTATCTTCTGTTTTTGATGCACTAATTCCGATTGTAAATGCAGAACCAGCAGTTAAACTATCGTCTGTACTTTTGTAATTTGTTCCTGTTTTAAAACTGATTTTAGGCAATTTACCTTCATCATCTTCACAAGAAACAATAGATATTGCAAATACTGCAATAAATAATAGATAAATGATTTTTTTTGACATGGTGTTTTTATTTTATAATTATACTGATTGTTAAATTTCTTCCTAGATTGTTCAAACCGAAATATTTGAATCGTGATAAATGATCGTAATAGGCTTTGTTTAATATATTATTACAGCCTAAACTAATATTCAATGTGTTTTTTGAAATAATCTTTTTCATAGAGATCCCAGCATTCCACAAGGAGTATTGTGGTGTTTTCATTTCATATTTTGCTACTCTATCTTGTGCGAAATAATGTTCTACGTCCGTAAAAATATTCCATGATGAATTTTTATTGGATTTGAATTGATACAATAAATTCGGTTTTAATTTTGATGCAGGAATGTATGGTGTAAATTCGTCATCCTTTGTATAGCTCGTCATTGTTGAGTAATCTATTCTCAATGTTAAATCTTCTGTAATATCATTCTCCACACTACTTTCAAAGCCATACTGTGTAGCATCTTGTTGTAAATATCGATATACCGGAAAGCCCAGCCATTCCTCAGTTGTAGGCGCTAAATAAATATAATTTAAGAAGTAATTATAGAATGGACTTATTGCAAACTCCCAATCGTTTACACTATAATTCATATACAGATTTGCCGATAGCATTTGTTCATTTTTCATTAAAGGATTTCCAATCTCATACGTAAAAATTCCCTCGTGTAATCCGTTTGAAGAGAGTTCAGCTAAATTCGCAATTCTTACACCAGTCGATAAATTTAATTTTAAGTTGAAATCCTTATTTGGCAAATAAGTAAAACCTGAATTCAAATTGTAATACGGAGATGCTTTCGAGAATTGTTTAATAATATTATCCGGTCCATTTAAACCTGCCGTAAAACTGGTATTTACAGTTTTCAATCCAATGCCGATTCCGTTTTCTAATATTAATTTTCTAGAAATACTTGTCTCTAAAAATGCAGAGATATTCGTTTCAAACATCTTTGCATTGGGTACTATTTTCCTTGCACCATAATTTTTATTGATCTCAAAACAATTTAAATTCGATAAAATTATTTTATGTCGATTACTGATCGAATAGCTATATTTTGTTAGCGATTGAAAGGTTAACAAATGCATATTTAAACTAATTGCACCTCCCCCTTCATTCTCCATTCTTAAATTAGATTGAACACCTATATTTACATTTAAATTTGATTTATCGTTTAGTGTAATTGAATTTCCGGAAGATAATATTGCTAATGCAACATTATGAGATGGATTAACTTTCAAACTTCTACTCCATCGTTTATCAGGATCGATAAACGTGTATACATCATTAAAAATAAATCCAAACTGATTAAACGATCCAGAGAAATTGAGCACAGATTTCCAATTTTTCTTTTCAAATCCAAAACTAGATTTTAAATAGTATCCATTGTATCTACTGTTCAAAATTCGATTTGAATTTCCATCAGAATAATCGGCATTATTCTCTATTCCGATTCGTATATTCGACCATTTATGTTGATGATGTTGCTTTACACCAAATTGTATCAAACCTCCCAAGGTATTGGAATTGAAGCTCATTCCGTATGAATATAATTTGGTATTCTCGGAAGCTTTTTCTTCATCAATTAAATTGATAATTCCTCCCATTGCTTCCGATCCATACAGAGTTCCCATAGGGCCTTTGATCAATTCAACTTTCGATAAACCAAAAGACGATAAACCTAAACCATGCTCTTCTTGCCATTGTTGATTATCAAATTTTAAACCTGATAATAAAACCAACACTCTATTGCCATATAAACCACGAATTACTGGTTTAGAAATTCCTATACCAGAACTCAACATGCTTACTCCAGGAATTTTAGCTAATAATTCAGATAAATTATATGATGCAAATGCAGAGAGGCTATCAACATCTATAGGCTGAATAGCATAGGAAGTTTGCCGGGTTGTTTTAATTCGATAAGTACTTACAACCACTCCCGAAATATTATGGTGAACTATTGAATCTTCAGCACTGCCGAAAACTGTGAAATTCAAAATAATGAAGAAGAGAAATAAGTAAAATCTTTTAATCAAATCGCAATAAAATAGGTGTATTGCTAAACTATGAAGTAAGGCTTAAAAAAACCTTAAAATGCGGATTTAATAAGGCAGAACAATTGATTTTTTCATGAATCTTGCTAAAATCATTTGAATATCTCTGTTATGAGAATACACTTTAATGCAATCTCGAAGGTCTTCTACACGTGGATAACCCAAACCTGCATCGAAGTATCCAAAGCCTTTGTACTGCCCTCGTTCTATGCAAACAATTGACTTCTCTCCCTCTTCTCTACCTTTTCCAACTAAGAAGAAATTTTTATTCTGAAAACTGAATGTTTTTATTGCTTCTTCGGCTCTTAAATTATATTCATCTACAGCTTCCTGTGCGATACATGCTCCATTACATTTTTTAAGTTGATAATTGAAACATGGGCCTTTGAAATTATGCAAGTCGCATTTCGATAAACATAAATTATATTTCTCAACAGCCCTATCAAATATTTTTTTAGCCTCTATACCAGAATCAACCATAGCAAGCGGTTCCAAACCATCTTGTAATTTTGTAACGAATAAATTCAGGTATCCATCATTATCATATCTATGAAAAATTCCATAGAAAGGCACAGCACTTGTACGTTTCTGGGATGTATTATAAATGGGTTTTATCTTTTTAATTTCATCCGACTCCAACAACAAAGCAATAAGCTCCGAGCCTGTATTTTCAATACTTATATGAGCAATATCGTTTAGCATTCTATTCGCCTTGCTCGTTTTTGAACCAGCAAAATGTTGAAGAATTCTCTTTTTGATATCGTTACTCTTTCCCACATATATAACATCACCTAAGGTATTATGAAAATAGTATACTCCTGTAATTCCAGTTGGAATTTTAGCTAAAGCATCTTCTTTTAATTGTGGTGGTAAATTTTTAGGAATAGCAATCCCTGCATTTTTAATATCATCAACAATAGTACTATTGCTTTTAATTATTTGATCAAAAAGTATTGCGGTGGCTTGAGCATCTCCTAAAGCTCTGTGCCTGTTGTTTAGCGTAATCCCTAAACTCTGACATAAATTTCCTAGACTATACGATTTGTACCCCGGGAATGCAACACGGCTCATCCTTACTGTGCATAAGGTTTTGCGAGTGTAAGGGTAACCCAAATCTTTAAATTCAGATTTTATAAAACCATAATCGAAGTTTACGTTGTGCGCCACAAACACAGCTCCATCCGTCATCTCCACTATCTTCTTTGCCACCTCATAAAAACGAGGAGCATCTTTCACCATTTCATTGGTAATACCAGTAATTTGAGTGATTTGATAAGGGATACTACATTCAGGATTGATGAGCGTACTAAACTCATCCACGATTGTATTTCCGTCGTGTAAAATAATCGCAATTTCAGTTATCTTATTCCTTTCAGGATTTCCCCCTGTAGTTTCGATATCGATTATTGCGTACATTTGATAGTAGTTAGAATTGAGATATTAGTATTGAGAAAAATCTAACATCTAATATCTAAAATCTAAATACTAGAAACAAGGGATTGCGCTTGGTGATTCACCAATTTAGTTAACGGCGCAACTGCCATCATTTTGATGAATGGATTTAAATCAGCGTGAATAGTCATTTGTGCTGAACATCCTGAAGCAGTTTCTGAAACTACCCATTCAATTTTAATATCAAAGGGTGCTTTAGCTGATGGTATTATTACAATTTTACCAGCGGGATCACGTTCAGAAATTTTAAGCTCCAATTTCGCCATATTTTGAATTGTGAATTTACATTCATCTTCTGTAGAAGACCAATTGTATATCGATTCTGGCATTAACTTTTGGTGATTGTTTGCATTCGCTAGGAATGCATATACATCTGCCAATGGCTTATTGATCTGAACGGTTTCGCTTTGTATGCTTGTCATGATTATACTTTTTCAGTTTGACCCCAATTTGAAGGATCTTCTCTCCACGATTTTAGTACTTCAACATCTTTATCTGTGATTGTTCCAGAACTTAAAGCTTGATCGATTAAATCGTTGTAGTTACTTAATGAAATTAATTTACAGTTTGCTTGCTTGAAATTTTCAACAGCAGCGTCGAATCCGTAATTGAAGATGCATACCATACCAACTACTTCGCAACCTGCAGCTCTCAATGCTTCTACAGCTTTCAAACTACTTTTGCCTGTCGATACTAAGTCTTCAACTACAACTACTTTTTGTCCTTCTTTTACTTCACCTTCAATCATGTTATTCATTCCATGATCTTTTGGTGCCGAGCGTACATATGCAAATGGTAACCCAAGTTCTTGTGCAACTAATACACCTTGTGGTATACCAGCTGTTGCAACACCTGCGATTAAATTCACACCATTCAATTCATCATTAATTACTTCTGATAAACGTTGACGAATGAAAGTTCTAACCGGTGGGTAAGATAATGTTACACGATTATCGCAGTAAATTGGCGATTTCCATCCTGAGGCCCAAGTAAACGGATTATTAGGTTGTAATTTAATTGCTTTGATTTGCAGCAAAAATTCTGCTACTTTTAACGATGTTTCCCTCTTACTAATCATACTGCAAATGTATAAAATTTATATCAACGAAAAACCAGTTTTTATAGCTTCCAAACAAGAATTTCCTAACATCTTAAACAAAGGCTATCATGTTATTAATGAGGGAGATAAATTATTTTTTAACAATAATATATTCGAATTACTTGAGAATCATTTAGGATTGATATTTATTTCTGAACATGCGGAGCATTTATTCCAACATTTTTCAGAATCATTAAAACTGATTGAAGCAGCTGGCGGTATCATCATTAATCCTGATCGAAGCAAAATCTTATTCATCTACCGCCGAAACAAATGGGATTTACCTAAAGGTAAAATCGATGAAGGAGAATCTGTTCGCAAAGCAGCTTGGAGGGAAGTTGCAGAAGAATGTGGTATTTCTACCCATATTATCGATGAGCATTTATGCGATACTTATCATATTTATTCTCATAAAGACAAATGGATACTTAAAAAAACGTATTGGTTCATTATGTCTGCTGATGAAGAAAAATTAACACCACAAGCGGAAGAAGATATCACCAAAGCTGAATGGATTTCTATTGATGAAATCAGAAACGTAATCTCTGCCGAAACTTATCCGATGATACTTGATATCGTGGATTTGATGATTTGACACTTGACTACTTGATACTTGACTATTTGATACTAGACTACTTAATTGTAGAAGTTAGCACTTGGTCATTCGTTATTAGAAATTAGATGTTAGATATGGGACACGGGACATGGGACATGGGACATGAGATTGGTGATAATGGTATTGACGAATTACCAGTTACCAGCTACCAGTTACCAGTTACTATCCCGATAGCTATCGGGAACCAGCGACTAACGACTAACGACCAACGACAGTATCTCTTTAGGAACAAATTTGCTCACATCACCTCCGTTGCGGATAATATCGCGAACAATGGTAGAGCTAATGGCTGAGTAGCCTGGTTTGCTTAGAATGAAGATACTTTCAATTTCAGGATGCATAGCATGGTTCATTTGAGAAATCGCTTTCTCGTATTCGAAATCTGCTGTAGATCGAATACCTCTAATCATGTATTGTGCATTTATTTTTTTGCAAAATTCAACGGTTAATCCTTCGTAGGTAACTACTTCAATTTTAGGATTATTTTGAAAAATCAGTTGAAGCATTGCTAACCTCGTTTCTGGAGAAAAGAATGATTGTTTGGTACTATTCAACCCAACACCTACATATACTTTATCGAACAATGGCAATGAACGTTGAAGAATGTCCATATGTGCATTTGTTATTGGGTCGAATGAACCTGGGAATAAAGCTATCTTTTCCATAATATGTATAAAGTAACGATAAAAATATCACTCAAAAAAAGAAAATGTAGAAGTTCCATATTTCCTTGCTTCTACGAAACCTTTGTATGAGCTTAAATTTTGTAAACTAGCATGTTCTATTACTAAAAAACCATTTTCTTTTAAAATAGAATTTTCTTGAACCCAATGAATAATTTCTGGAATATTTGGCAAATCGTAAGGAGGATCGGCAAAAATTAAATCGTATTTATGCACGCAAGTTTTTAAAAATTTAAAAACATCAGCACGAATAATGCTGGATTGAAATTTTAATTTCTGATTAATTTCTTCAATATATTTTACACATCCCGCATGTCGGTCGATACTTGTAATTTCTTTCACTCCTCTCGAAGAAAATTCGAAACTAATATTACCTGTTCCTGCAAATAAATCCAATACAGAAATTTCATCAATATTTACTTTTTGTTCGATGATATTAAACAATGCTTCCTTCGCCATATCTGTAGTAGGGCGAACAGGTAATTTTGCTGGCGCTTGTAATTTTAATCCTCGATGTGAACCTGAAATTATTCGCATAAACTTGCAGCGTACAATGCTATGAACTTATGTGCTTGCGGATCGTCTTCTATCCTGTAAGTATATTGAAATCTTCTATCTCGCGGAGCGAAATAAACTTTTTGGAAATAATTTTTAACCTGAGTTTCTATCTCAGATCCTATTTCAATATCTCCTGATAATAAAACTTGTAATTTGTCTGGTGATAAACTAAATTGTTCTGCCAACTGAATTAAAATTGGCATCACATCTTCTTTCGTTTTTAATTCGAATTTATTGTACAACAAACATTCTTTACTATTCATCAATACAACTTCTATAGCTGTTTGATGAAAATGAACTAACATCAACTTTCCACTGAAAACTAATTGTCCTAAATAGTTTAATAATGCTGCAGCTGTATGTGTGAATTTTACTTCCGGAAATCTTGCTTTAACAGATTCAATTTCTTCCGGACGAATCCCAAAAACTAATTGTGATTGTAATCGTTCTAATTGATTTTTATAAAGTAAGTGTTCTGGAGCTAAAGTATTATGAAAAGAAACTAATTCTTCAGCTAAATGATCATCGTAAAATGCATCAGGAACAATACTTTGAACAGAGGTATTGCACAAATAATGTACTTCTCTAAAATCTCTTTTAATAATGTCGGTATAAGTTAAAACATCCCTCAATGTATATTCACCCGGCACAGTAAATTCTGCTTGAAGCACAAACTTCTTACGCTCTGCACTGTAAGATACACATTGAAATCGTTCGCCATCGTAGTTAATGACCAAATCGTAAATAGACTTTGTATCGAAGTAAAAACTTTCGTCCACCCTTTCGATTTTATGTATGTTTACGTTGTTTTGTTGCGACATGCGACAAATGTATTATTTTTTAGGAGTTTTTGAACATTGAATACCGAAATTACAAAATACTTAGGACACGAACCTACTGAGGGTCAGCTACAATTCTTTAAAAAATTCGAAAAATTCATTTCAGAACGGAATGAGTTTTCGGCATTTGTTTTAAGAGGATTTGCAGGAACTGGTAAAACGAGTACCATGAAAGCATTGGTAAAAATGCTACCTGGATATAAGTTAAAATCAGTATTGCTTGCTCCAACAGGTCGTGCTGCTAAAGTATTAAGTGGCTATACGGGTAAACAAGCTTCCACTATTCATAAAAAAATATATAGAAGAAAATCATCTGTAGATCTTGCGGCAGGATTTCAACTAACTGAGAATAAACACAAAGACACCATTTTTATTGTCGATGAATCTTCAATGATTTCAGGATCTTTACACGATCCAGCAGGTATTCATTGGTCGAAAGATAGTTTACTGGATGATTTAGTTCGATATGTCTATGAAGCTGATCAAAATTGTAAAATTTTATTCATTGGCGATACCGCACAGTTACCTCCAGTAGGTTCTGAAATGAGTCCGGCTTTGAGTAAAAACTTATTAGAAACGCATTATGGCTTGAGTGTTCACACCATAGAACTTACTGAAGTAATGCGTCAGGAACAGGCATCTGGAATATTACAGAATGCTACACAAATTAGAATACAGATAGCAGAAAATATCAACTTCAGTCCGAGTTTAAGAACGAAAGGATTTAAAGATTTCTTTGCGTTTAACGGAGATCGCTTAGGAGATGGACTTCAATACGCCTATGATAAATATGGCATGGAAGACACTTTGGTTATTTGCAGATCAAATAAAAATGCAAACCTCTACAATCAACAAATTCGAGGTAGAATTTTATATCGAGAAGAAGAAATTTCTGCTGGAGATTATCTGATGGTTGTGAAGAATAATTACTTCTGGTTACCAGAAGAAGAGCAAGGATTTATTGCTAATGGGGAATTATTAAAAGTGATAAGAGTTCGAAAAGAAGAGGAGATTCATGGATTCAAATTTGCCGAAGCAACTGTTCAATTAATCGACTTCGAAAAGCAACCTATTATCACTGTAAAAGTGCTGATGAGCACTTTATATTCTGAAAGTCCTGCCCTAACACAAATAGAACAGAAACAATTATTTGATAGTGTAAGTGCCGATTATGCTGACATTCCAAACAAAAGAGAACGATTAAACGCTATTAAATCTGACCCTTATTTTAATGCATTACAAATTAAATTTTCTTATGCAGTAACATGCCACAAAGCCCAAGGTGGGCAATGGAAAGCTGTGTTTATAGATCAAGGTTATTTGAATCAAGAAATGCTAACTAGCGATTTCCTCAGATGGCTTTACACGGCCATCACCCGTGCTCAGAATGAGGTGTTTTTGGTGAATTTCAATCAGAAGTTCTTTTTGGGTAGTGAGTAGTGAGTATAAATATAAACCCACTACCCACCACCCATTACCCATTACTCAAATTGATAATTTTTCCTTAGTATTGTCGTTATGCATGGAATGTCGACTAAAAAGCAAACTGTAGTAATATGCCTTTTACTGATTTTTATTCAGTTAAATGGGTATTCTCAAATTGGAGGAAGCAAAAGCTTTGCCTTTTTGCAATTGCCATCGAGTGCTAAAATTACAGCCCTTGGTGGATACACATCTATCGCAAATGAAAACGATTTAGCAAGTGTAACTCAAAATCCAAGTCTGTTGAATGCTAGAATGGACAATGTTTGGTCTTTAAACATTTGCAATTATTTTCAGGATATACAATACGGTCATATCGCTTCGGCATTTGATGTAAAAAACTTTGGCACTTTCGGAATCGGAGTAAATTATATTAACTATGGTTCGTTTGTTTTGAGAGATGATATTGGTAATGATTTAGGTACTTTTAAGGCTAACGAAAATACATTCAATTTTAGTTATGCTGCTAAATACAGACAATTTAGATACGGCGCTACTACTAAACTCTTGTTCTCTAGTTTAGATACATATAGATCATCGGGTGTTGCTTTAGATTTAGGCGGATCGTATACAGATAGTGCTTCGGGCTTAGGATTATCATTTAGTTTATTAAATGTTGGTTCACAAGTAAAGAAATATACTGGAGAAACAGAGGCTTTGCCTTTCGAAGCTAGATTTGCAATTTCTAAGCGATTAAAACATGCACCTTTCAGATTTACAGTAACACTTCATAATTTACAGAAATTCGATTTAACGTATGATGATCCATTGAATGGAACAAATCAAATTGATTTATCGACAGGCTTAGCCATCAAGAAAAACTATACGATTACAGATAAATTAATGAGACATGTGGCACTTGGCACAGAATTATTATTTTCTGAAAACTTTAATTTGAGATTTGGATACAACCACCAAATGCGTAGAGAATTGGCTATTGATGAAAAACCAGGTACAGTAGGCTTTTCATGGGGATTCGGATTGAGAGTTAAAAAAATTAGCTTTAGTTACGGAATGGCTAAATATCATTTAGCTGGTAATACTAATATGTTTAGTTTGGCAGTAAATCCATCCGACTTTTATCGCAAGAAAAAAGATAAAGCATAATTTCTTACCTTTGCGATGTTCATGTCGCGCAAACCTATAAACATAGCTATCGATGGATACTCTTCTTGTGGAAAGAGTACGCTTGCTAAAGCATTAGCTAAAGATGTACAGTTTACGTATATCGATTCAGGCGCGATGTACAGATGTGTAACTTTGTATGTTATGCAACATCAAATTCCGATAGACGATGCGGAATCAATTATCAAAAGCTTACCGAAAATTCATATCGATGTTAATTTTGAAACATTCCTATTAAATGGTGTTGATGTTTCTAAGGAAATTCGAAAAATGGAAATCTCTCAGCGAGTTAGCCAGGTTAGTACTATTAAAGAAGTACGACAAGATATGGTGAGAATGCAAAGATTGTTGGGCGATAAGCAAAACATAGTGATGGATGGAAGGGATATTGGAACAACAGTATTCCCGAAAGCACAATTAAAAATCTTCATGACAGCGCATCCTATGATTCGAGCACAGCGAAGATTCAAAGAGATGGTAGAAAAGGGTGAAGATAGCAGTTTAGAAGAAGTAATGGCAAACTTAAACATGCGCGATTACGAAGATACCCACCGTAAAGAAAGTCCATTAACTAAGGCCGATGATGCAATTGTTTTAGACAATTCATTTCTAACTCCAGAGGAGCAATTGAGCTTTGTGAAGCAGAAAATGGCAGAATTGAATCTTCTAAATATTTGAAAGTCAATTTAGAATTTCGACAAAATATGCGATTAAACGCTTTAAATGAAGGTTTTGAACTACAATCAAAATATTCAAATCGCTAAAAATCAATTTATTATAAAATTTTTTGTTTTAGCATTAATTCCTATCTTTGGCGTCCCTAACCACGGGAAAAGGAGAAAAAAATTTAATGGCTAAAAAACAAATCACAGAAAAAGAATTACTAGCATCAGAAGCGAATGCAGAATTCAGAACAAGAGCAGAAGATTCGAGAATCGAATCGGAAGCAGATTCATTATCGCTTGAAGAGATTAAATCTCAATCCCTTATTACCCCAGAAGATTTCGATTGGGACATGGACCCAAAAGGATTCGGAAATTACACAAATGAAGAACGTGCTAAATTAGAAGGCATGTACACTACAACCCTGAACTCTATCAACAAAGGAGAGATCATTTCAGGTACGGTTGTATCAATGAATCAAAAAGATGTTGTATTAAACATTGGATTTAAATCTGATGGTATGGTACCTCTTTCAGAGTTCCGTGATATGCCAGAATTAAAAATCGGTGATGTTGTAGAGGTTTTCGTAGAAGACCAAGAAGACAAAAACGGACAGTTAATTTTATCACGTAAACGTGCTAAAACTCAACGTTCATGGGATAACATCAACAAAGCATTGGAGATGGATTCTATCATCAACGGTTTTGTTAAGAGCAGAACTAAAGGTGGTTTAATTGTTGACATTGATGGTGTAGAGGCATTCTTACCAGGTTCACAAATCGACATTAAGCCTATCCGCGACTACGATGTTTACGTAGGTAAAACAATGGAATTTAAAGTTGTTAAAATTAACCACGAATTCCGTAACGTAGTTGTATCACATAAAGTATTAATCGAAGACGATTTAGAAAGTCAAAAATTCGATATCATTTCTAAACTTGAGAAAGGTCAAGTATTAGAAGGAACTGTTAAAAATATCACTGCATTCGGTGTATTCATCGACTTAGGTGGTGTTGACGGTTTATTACACATTACAGATATTTCTTGGGGCCGCATAGAGCATCCAGAAGAAGTGTTGAAATTAGACCAAAAAATCAACGTTGTAGTTCTTGACTTTGATGACGAGAAGAAACGTATTGCTTTAGGTTTAAAACAATTAACATCTCATCCTTGGGAATCTCTAGATACTGCTATTGAAGTAGGTTCTAAAGTAAAAGGTAAAATCGTTACGGTTGCTGATTACGGAGCATTCTTAGAAATTATCCCAGGTGTTGAAGGTTTAATCCACGTTTCAGAAATGTCGTGGTCGCAACACTTACGTTCACCACAAGAGTTCATGAAAGTAGGCGACGAAATGGAAGCTACTGTATTGACTTTAGATCGTGAAGAACGTAAAATGTCATTAGGTATTAAACAATTAACTGCTGACCCTTGGGTTGGAGTTGCTGATCGTTACCCAGTAGGTAGCAAGCACAAAGCTTTAGTTAAGAACATGACTAACTTCGGTGTGTTTGTTGAAATCGAAGAAGGTATCGATGGTTTAATCCATATCTCAGACTTATCATGGTCGAAAAAAATCAACCATCCACATGAATTCACTAAAGTTGGTGAAACATTAGACGTGGTTGTTTTAGAAGTAAATGCTGAAGAACGTAAATTAAGCTTAGGTCATAAGCAATTAGAAGAGAATCCTTGGGATACTTTCGAAACTATCTTCACATTAGATTCAATTCACCAAGGTACAGTAACTAAAATTACTGATAAAGGTGCGGTGATCAACTTGCCTTACGGTGTAGAAGGTTTCGCTCCAACTAAACATATCGTTAAAGCTGACGGTAAATCAGCTCAAGTAGAAGAAACATTAGAATTCAAGATTATTGAATTCAATAAAGAATCGAAAAGAATCTTAGTTTCTCACTCGAAATTAAACGATGATGTGAAAGCTGAAGAAAGAGCAGTTGAAACAGATAAAAAGAAAAAAGAAACTAAAGCTACTACAGCTTCAGTGAAAAAAGTAAAAGAATCTGTTGAGAAAACTACTTTAGGCGATTTAGAGGTGTTAGCTTCATTGAAAACATCTTTAGAGAATTCTGAAAAAGGCAAAAAAGCTAAAAAATCAGAAGAAGCTACAGAAGAATAGTTTGCTCATGAGCTTCCCGCACGTGCGGGACTAGTGTGCTCGTAATGAACAAATAATATTAGCCCCGTATCGGTAAAACGATTACGGGGCTTTTTATTTAGACATTTCAAAGTTCAGATAATTCGAAATTTTACTATATTTGAAAAATTATTCATCCAATGAAGCAAGGAATCATACTCGGAAACCCGAAATTTGATATCACCATCAAACGTCTTTGCCATCAATTAATTGAAACCCACAACGATTTTTCTGACTCTGTTTTAATTGGACTTCAACCTAGAGGTACCTTTTTAGCAAAAAGAATTCACGAACAATTAAAAGCATTGCTTCCTAAAAAAGACATCAAACTAGGAAACTTAGATGTTACTTTTTTTAGAGATGATTTTAGAACAAGTGAAAAATTATTAATAGCAAATTCAACAAGCATAGATTTCATTATAGAAAACAAAAAAGTTATTCTAATAGATGATGTGTTATATACTGGTAGAACAATTCGTGCAGGCTTAGATGCTATGCTCGCTTTCGGAAGACCATCAAAGGTAGAACTTCTCGTTTTAATCGACAGAAGATATACCCGACATTTACCCATTGAACCAGATTTTATCGGTCTACAAGTTGATTCAATTTCATCAGAAAAAGTAATTGTGAAATGGAAAGAAACTGAAGGAAAAGATGAAGTTGTTTTAGTAAAAGATACCAAAGTAAAAAAATAATAAAAATGCAAAAGCTAAGTGTACGCCACTTATTAGGAATTAAAGGTCTTAAAGAAAGTGATGTTCAATTAATCCTGGAAACAGCAGATCATTTTAAGAACATTATTAATCGACCAATTAAAAAAGTTCCATCACTTCGCGACACTACTATTGCCAATATATTTTTCGAAAATTCTACCCGTACTAAATTATCCTTCGAACTTGCTCAAAAAAGATTATCTGCAGACGTTGTAAACTTTGCAGCTTCATCTTCATCCGTAAGTAAAGGAGAAACACTTATAGACACGGTTAATAACATCTTAGCGATGAAAGTAGATATGGTTGTTATGCGTCATCCCTACCCTGGTGCTGCAGTATTCTTATCTAAACACATCAAAGCTAATATTGTCAACGCTGGAGATGGTGCTCACGAACATCCAACTCAAGCTTTACTCGATGCATACTCAATCAGAGAAAAACACGGAGATTTAGCCGGTAAAAAAATTGTAATTGTTGGTGATATACTACATTCGAGAGTAGCACTTTCAAATATCTTATGCCTACAACTTTTAGGTGCAAAAGTTAAAGTATGCGGACCAAGTACCTTAATTCCAAAATACATTAGAAGTTTAGGTGTAGAAGTTGAATACGACTTGCGCAAAGCCTTAGAATGGTGCGACGTTGCGAATATGTTAAGAATTCAACTCGAGCGTCAGGACATCAAATATTTCCCTTCTCTAAGAGAATATGCCATGCTATATGGCTTAGACAAACAATTGCTTAATTCTCTAAGCAAAGAAATTACAATAATGCATCCTGGGCCAATCAACAGAGGCGTTGAAATTACAAGTGATGTAGCAGATTCTAAACAATCGATCATTCTCGATCAAGTAGAAAACGGAGTAGCTGTGAGAATGGCTGTACTATATCTACTCGCTGGAGGACAAAATCCTGCTTAACTAATTATTTTTTTACAATTGAAGTGTCGTTATAATGAGTTTGAACTCTTATATTGCATCTTTTATTTTTAAAAATGATTAAAAGAATTTTATTTGTAATGCTTAGCATAATAAGCATTAGCAGTGTATACGCTCAACAAGCATCAAACACAGGAGATATTAGAGGATTTGTTTACGATAAGAAAACAGGCGAACCTATCATATTCACAAATGTATTTTTAGATGGTACTACCATTGGTGTAGCAACAGATGTAAATGGATTTTATTCACTTACAAAACTGAAGCCAGGTAATTACAAGCTTGTAAGTACTGGTATTGGTTATGATACCGTTAAAACTGCTATAACTGTTAAACCAGGCTCTAAACTCACTCAAAATTTATTCTTAAATCAGAAAGCAGTAAACCTTAAAGACATTGAGGTAACAGCAGATAAAACGGAAGCTAAAACGGAAACAAAAGTTTCTGCTGTAAAAGTTACTCCAAAACAAATCACTCAAATACCTTCTGTAGGTGGTGAACCCGATTTGGCTCAATATTTACAAGTACTACCAGGTGTTGTATTTACAGGCGACCAAGGTGGTCAATTATATATTCGTGGGGGCTCTCCTATTCAAAATAAAGTATTATTAGATGGTATGGTTATTTACAACCCATTTCACTCAATCGGATTATACTCTGTATTCGAAACAGATATTATCAGAAATGCGGAAGTACATACTGGAGGTTTCGGTGCGGAATACGGTGGAAGAATTTCAGCCGTAATGGATGTAACAACTCGCGATGGAAATAAAAAAAGATTATCAGGTAAATTAGCTACTAATCCATTTACTTCTAAATTATTATTAGAAGGACCGCTAACTAAATATAAAGAAGGAAAAGGCACTGCTTCATTTATCTTATCTGGAAGAACATCTTATTTAGAAACAACTTCTAGAAATATTTATTCATATGTCGACACTGCTGGCTTACCTTATAATTTCAGCGATTTCTATGGTAAAGTTTCTTTGAATGGTGTAAACGGAAGTAAGTTAAATTTATTCGGATTTAATTTTACCGACCAAGTGAAATACGAAGCACCTGCAGCACTAAATTGGAACAGTGCTGGTGCTGGTGGTTCATTCGTAATGGTACCTGATGAATCTTCAGTTTTAATTGATGGAGCATTTGCATATTCAAACTATAAAATTTCACAACCACAATTAGACAATACAAAGAGATATAGTGAAATTGGTGGATTCAATGCTGCTTTAAACTTTACTTATTTTTATGGTAAAGATGAATTGAAGTATGGATTAGATATGTTAGGTTTTAAAACTGATTTTGTATTTTCAAAAGCTTCTGGTGTTATAGTTCAACAACAACAATTCACTTCTGAAATTGCAACATATTTTAAATATAAATATTTAAGAAATAGATTGATCTTAGAACCAAGCATTCGTTTCCATTATTATGCTTCGCTTAACGATTTATCTATTGAACCAAGATTAGCCACTAAATATGTAATTACTGAAAACATCAGATTTAAAGGTGCTGCAGGTTTCTACTCGCAGAACTTAATGAGTTCTACTTCAGACAATGATGTAGTAAGTTTGTTTTATGGATTCTTATCTGGACCAGAAAATTTACCTAAAACTTTTAGAGGTAATAATGTAAATGGCTCTTTACAAAAAGCACGTCACTTAGTTGCAGGTTTCGAATTTGATGTATTTAAACACACTACATTTAATATAGAAGGATATATTAAGAAGTTTGATCAACTTACTAATATTAATCGCGATAAGATCTATGAAAACAACGAGCTTAATGCGAATAAACCAGACTATCAAAAAGAAGATTATATCGTAGAAGATGGTACTGCAAAAGGTATCGACTTTACTATGAAGTATGAACATAAAAACGTTTATGTATGGACTACTTATTCTCTTGGATATGTAAATCGTAGAGATGAAATCAGAGAATACCTTCCTCATTATGATCGCCGACATAATGCAAACGTTGTAGTTTCTTATGCATTCGGGAAAGATAAAACTTGGGAGTTCAACTCAAGATGGAACTTAGGTTCTGGTTTCCCTTTTACTCAAACACAAGGTTTCTACGAGAAAGTTAAGTTCACTAATATATTCGATCAGTATACTCAATCGTCTGGAGGTTTAGGCGTTATTTATTCTAGCTTAAATGGTGGCAGATTGCCTTGGTACCATCGCTTAGATATCTCTATCAAAAAGCAATGGAAACTAAGTGAATACTCTAGATTGGAAGCAAACCTTGGTGCAACAAATATTTACAATAGAGATAACTTGTTTTACTTCGATCGTTTAACAAATTCTAAAAGATATCAATTGCCATTCTTACCAAGTTTGGGAATAAACTTGACATTCTAATTAATATGTTAATTTGTTTGTAGTAGCTAGTAGTTAGTAGCTAGTTTACAATATTTAGAATTTAGATTTTAGATATTAGAATTTAGAATTTATATTATAATAATAACTACCAGCTACCAGTTATCAGTTACCAGCTACCAGCAACCAGCTAAAGTCTCAAACGATAAACACTTCCATCTTTACGATCGAAGCGAATAATACCATATTCGGTACTGAAGAAAATTCTGTGAATTAAATCCGGACGGGTATTTGTAGTGTCTGGAAGTTTGATCTCGTAAACATTATTAAATTCGTCGGGATGACGAAGATATAAGGAGTCGTGAAATAATACACGAGTGGTATCACTTAAATTAAAATCATAACCCATCCATTTTATACGTTCAGATATACCATCAATATCATTACTTTTTTTAATAGATATTTGAAATGATATTGAAGTATCAGAATTTGAAATGATAGTTGCCTTACCATATGCTGGATAATAGCTATCGCAATTTGATTCTTCTACTTCATCTGGAGGTAAGTTTCCGATGAATCGTTCTGATACGTGTAAGTAAACTGAATCAGAATTATTTTTATCATAAACAATATTCTGCCCACTTAAGTAATGCAACAGACGTAGCTGTTCATCCGTGAAACTTTCATAAGTATTCGTAGATGCACAACATCCTGCAAAAGAAAGTGCGATTAAGCTGTAGAAAATTGTTTTAAACATTTGAGGCACAGGTAATATACAAAGCTATGAATTATTTGTTTGATTAAGCAATTTATATTCCATTAAATTATATCGATAAATAAATAATAGCATGAAATTACCAGCTAAAGCTCCAAAAGTATGCCATAAAAAGTGCGTTCCCATGCTTAAAATGCCCCAATGATCAACAATACGGAAGAATAATGCTATAGAAAAGGATAATATTGCAAACAACACTAAATGCCAGTTTTCAAACTTAGCTTTCTTCAAAATCAATACAGTTGGTATTACTACACCAAAGCCAAGGATTGTGTAGTTAACATTTGCTCTTAAATTTCCATTAGATTCAGGAATTAACTCCCAACAAACACGATCAATTATAAACACAAATAAAAAAAATGCGATTGACCAAAACCAAGAATTGGCGAGCTTGTAAATGAAATATAAGGACGTCATCATACATAAAATCATGATGGGTAACCAATCCATAAATAAAAAGAAACTCGAATAACGAAACGCATGATAAATCAAACCTCCTACTCCACCTATCGTAAGCAAAATCAATGAAGAAGTTAAGTAAGGAAATTTCATAAAACTCCCTTTTAATCTTCCATACCAATACACAGACATGAGTAAAAACAATACCGTCGACAATGTATTGTAAGGTTCTACAATAATAGCTTTAACATCAGTTTCAGAATAGATAGGACCACCATCGGGTAATAGTTGTAGAAATTCCATATTCCAAAATAGAACAAGTTTTTGAAAATATGAAATTCAAAAACTTTCAAATTCTACAAATTAATATCTTAGTACTGTAACTCTAAAAGTACCAACAGTTGGATTTAATGTACCTCCTGAATAGTTATTAAATCTTACTGTAACTGTATTTGCAGCAGAAACCCAAGCTGTATAACATGTATTCGCAACTATACTTGCACTTGGAGGATTTACAATTACAAAGTCGTTAGTTGTAGCCCCTGTAACAGTAATTGTTAAATCGGCAGAAACCCTTGTTGCAGTACTTGGAAAATCTAAACTTGAAGAAGCTATTAATGTTTTAGCCATGGTATATCTTGTAGATCCTGATGATACGTAGTAATTTGTTCCATCAAATTCCATTGTTCCATCTTCCGGAGTGGTTAAATTAACACCTGTTGTAAATTTAAGAGGTGCTGTACTAGCAGCAGAAGTACCAGCTTTCAAATGAAGTGCCGCTGAAGGTTGTGCAACACCCACACCAAAATTTCCTCTACGAACAAATGTATAAGTTCCAGCATGGTTAGTAACAAACGTTGGATTTGCAGCTTCACCAAACTGCCATTCTGGTGCTGAACCAGTAAATGTACTTGCAGCTCTACCTTCCATTCGAAGATTACTTTGGTTAGATCTAGTTTTGAAAATATAATCAACTAAAACTGCTGTAGCATCAGTAGTTTCAAAGATTGCTCCATTCTCGCCATTTCTATTTCTAAGACGTAAAATACTTGAACCATACTGATCACCATCTTCTCTTAATATTAATTCTTTTGTAGATTTAATAATTGCCGAATCTGTGTTACCAATTAATATGTGACCTGTTGAATTTTGAATCCTTAATCTTTCAGTATTATTTGCTTTCATCACTACATCTGTTGCATCTGTAGTTCCTATGAAATTATTCGTTGCAGATAAACCTGAATTTCCTTGAACATCCCATCCACCTTGCGTTCCATTTGATAAACGCGACCATGCAGTGCCTGTCCAGAAATAATACCCTGGTGTAACATTGTTTGGCGCAGTACCTGCTGTTGCTGTATTATATACTAACAACGAAGTGGTAGGAGTTGTAATCGGACTAGCAGCATTTGTTGCGGTTAATGCAACTCTTGGTATTAGTATGCCTTTATTTGTAAAGTTTACATCTAATCCAGCAGTTGCATCTGGAGCATTTCCAGTTGAATTAATGCCAACATTTTGAGATTTTGCTATATCAGAAATGAATAATATAGAAAATACGAGAACTATTTTCAGTATAGTAGAGCGTAACATAAAATTTTAATTGAGAGATAATTAATAATACAATATTACAAAGAATAAAGTATTCTAGTTATATTCTCATTAAATTTTAGACTATTTAAGTTTACTCGAAAATGCTTTTCTAAATTTTTCGACTTTAGGTGCGATTACAAACTGGCAATATGGAGCGTCTCCGTTCTCGTTATAGTAATTTTGATGATAATCTTCAGCCTTGTAAAACTCTACACTTGGTGAAATCTCTGTAACTACAGGCTTTCCAAAAGCATTCTCCTCATTCAACTTTTTCTTGTAAAATTCTGCTTGTTCTTTTTGTTCATCATTCATATAAAAAATTACTGAACGATATTGTGTACCAGTGTCGGCACCTTGTTTATTAAGTGTTGTAGGGTCGTGACTTTGCCAGAAAGCTTCTAAAAGGTCTTTATATTCTATAACATTTGGATCGAATACAATTTTACATATTTCCGCATGTCCAGTTAAACCAGAGCATACTTCTTTATATGTTGGGTTTTTAATCTTTCCACCCATATAGCCAGAAGTTACAGATTGAACCCCTTTGAGTTCCTGAAAAACGGCTTCTACACACCAAAAACAACCCGCGCCGAAATAAGCGGTGTCGACTCTTTTATTCGATAATACTTCTAGATCCATAGTCTTAACTGAGGCTTTATTTGAGTTGCTACAAGCCATTAAAAAGAAGGCGATAGCAGAAAGAGTAATTATTATGTTTTTTTTCATAAAACTATATACGATAACGCAAACTTATTGGATTTGTTTAGAAATTAGCAAATAATTCAAAATAGATTATTTGGTATATTACTGACAATGAAACATTTAATTATATATAAATATATATATGTATACCGATTAGCAGATTCAGTTTGTTTATTCACCGAAAGGGCTTATTTTTGCCCTCTTTTAAAACTGTAAATAATTAACCGAAACAAAACGATAAATCAATATGGAGTTTTTACAAAACAACCTAATTTATTTTATCCCTGCACTAGGACTAATAGGTCTTCTAGTAATGGCTATTAAAAGCGCATGGGTAGTAAAACAAGACGCAGGTGATGCGAAAATGACAGAATTAGCAGGATACATTGCTGATGGTGCTATGGCATTCTTAAAAGCAGAATGGAGAGTATTAAGTGTATTCGTAATCTTCGCTGCAGCATTATTAGCTTACTCGGGTACAATCCATGAAGTAAACGGAGTTGAAATTCACTCAAGCTGGATTATCTCAATTTCATTTATTATTGGTGCTGTATTTTCTGCATATGCAGGATATATTGGTATGAAAGTAGCTACAAAAGCAAACGTTCGTACAACACAAGCAGCTCGTACTAGCTTAAAACAGGCTTTAAAAGTTTCTTTCACTGGTGGTACAGTTATGGGCTTAGGTGTAGCAGGTTTAGCAATCTTAGGTTTAGGAGGTTTATTTGTAGCTTTCTTATCGATGTTTGCTGATTTAGGTGAAAACACTATTAAAACAGCTATCGAAGTATTAACAGGTTTCTCTTTAGGAGCTGAGTCGATTGCATTATTTGCTCGTGTAGGTGGAGGTATTTATACTAAAGCTGCAGACGTTGGTGCTGACTTAGTTGGTAAAGTGGAAGCTGGTATTCCGGAAGATGATGTTCGTAATCCAGCAACAATTGCTGATAACGTAGGTGATAACGTAGGTGACGTTGCAGGTATGGGTGCCGATTTATTCGGATCATATGTTGCTACGATTTTGGCTACAATGGTTTTAGGACAAGAAATTTTTTCAGAAGATAAATTTGGAGGAATGGCTCCAATCTTATTACCAATGATCATTTGTGGTTTAGGTATTTTATTCTCTATCGTAGGAACTTGGTTTGTAACGATTAAGGATGAAAAATCAAACGTTCAAAATGCATTAAACATTGGTAACTGGTCATCAATGATTTTAACAGTTATTGCATCTTATTTCATTGTGAATTGGATGTTACCAGATACATTGAACTTAAGAGGATATGAATTCTCAAAAATAAACGTATTCTACGCAATCGTTGTAGGTACTTTAGTAGGTGCTATTATGAGTATCGTTACTGAATACTTTACAGCAATGGGTAAAAAACCAGTATTGTCGATTATTCAACAATCATCAACTGGTCATGCTACAAACATTATCGGTGGTTTATCAGTAGGTATGAAATCTACAGTTATTCCAATCCTTACATTAGCTGGTGGTATTATGGCTTCATATTACTTCGCAGGATTATATGGTGTTGCTATAGCAGCAGCAGGTATGATGGCTACAACAGCTATGCAATTAGCAATTGATGCATTCGGACCAATTGCAGATAACGCAGGTGGTATCGCTGAAATGAGTCAATTACCTCCAGAAGTACGTGAAAGAACTGACAATTTAGATGCTGTAGGTAACACTACTGCCGCTACAGGTAAAGGTTTTGCTATTGCTTCTGCAGCTTTAACTTCATTAGCATTATTTGCTGCATTCGTAGGTATTGCTGGTATCGATGCAATCAACATTTACAAAGCACCAGTATTAGCTGGTTTATTCGTAGGTGGTATGATTCCATTTATATTCTCTGCATTATGTATTCAAGCAGTAGGTAGAGCAGCAATGGACATGGTACAAGAAGTTCGTCGTCAGTTCCGTGAAATTCCAGGAATTATGGAATACAAAGCGAAACCTGAATATGAAAAATGTGTGGCTATTTCTACTAAAGCTTCTATTCGTGAAATGATGTTACCAGGTGCTATCGCACTAATTACTCCTATTGTTGTTGGTTTCATATTCGGACCAGAAGTATTAGGTGGTTTATTAGCAGGTGTTACGGTATCAGGTGTATTGATGGGTATTTTCCAATCAAATGCAGGTGGTGCTTGGGATAATGCTAAGAAATCTTTCGAAAAAGGTGTTAACATCAACGGTGAAATGTTCTATAAAAAATCTGAACCTCATAAAGCATCAGTTACAGGTGATACTGTAGGTGATCCGTTTAAAGATACTTCAGGTCCATCAATGAACATCTTGATTAAATTGATGTCTATCGTTTCATTAGTTATCGCACCATACATTTCTGTAGGTGGTGGTGATAACAAAGGTGGCGAGCACATGATGAAAACTGAAATCCGTATCGAAAAACATATCGATTCTTTAGGTAATGTTACGATGGACACTGTTATTTTAATGAATGGTGAAGAAATGAGCATGCAAGAACATTGCAAACAAGGTGGTGAGTGTAAAATGATGGGTAAAGAAGGTTGTGAAATGAATAAAGCAGCTTGTGGTTCATCTTGCAAAATGTCTAAAGAAGAATGCGACAAGATGATTTCAGAAGGAAAAATGACAAAAGAAGAATGTGAAAAAATGTGTGCTGGTAAAAAAGAAAACTGCGAGCATAAATAGATTTTATATTCAAGATATTAAATATGAGAGACCCTTTCTGAAATAGAAAGGGTCTTTTTTTTGTTTAAAAAATCTCAATTCTCAATTCTAATATCTCATATCTTTTTATTAGGTTTGGATTATAACCCGAATTATAGATTGTATGAGATTTAAGAAACCTCTTGACTTATTGCTCAGCGAAGCTGCCAAAACTGGTGAAGGCTCGCTAAAAAGAACCTTAGGTGCAATGAATTTAGTTGCCCTTGGTATTGGTGCCATTATTGGTGCTGGTTTATTCGTTAGAACAGCCGCTGCATCTGCCGAAGCAGCAGGACCAGCTGTTACTTTATCATTCATCGTTGCTGCTATTGGTTGTGCATTGGCTGGTTTATGCTATGCAGAATTCGCAGCTATGATTCCTGTTGCTGGTAGTGCATATACTTATGCTTACGCAACAATGGGTGAAGTTACTGCTTGGATTATTGGTTGGGCTTTAATTTTAGAATACGCACTTGGTGCTGCAACCGTTTCAATCGCATGGTCTGAATACTTAAACAATTTGCTCGGAGGTGCAATTCCTTACGAATGGTGCCACTCTCCTTTTGAAACTTCTGCAAATGGTGTTCATGGATTTGTTAATGCTCCTGCATTATTAATCTTAGGATTAATCACTGCTGTGTTAATTAAAGGTTCGAAAGAATCTGCTGCATTCAACGCTATTATCGTAATGGTTAAAGTTGCTATCGTATTAGTATTCGTTGCAATTGGATGGAGCTTTATTAATCCTGCAAACCACGTGCCTTATATCATCCCTGAAAATACACCCGGACATGAAGGTTTCTTCAAACATGGTTGGGGTGGAATTTTAAAAGGTGCTGGTATTGTGTTCTTCGCATTCATTGGTTTTGATGCTGTATCTACTGCTGCTCAAGAAGCAAAAAATCCGAAGAGAGATATGCCTATCGGTATCCTTGGTTCTTTAGTTGTTTGTACAATCCTTTACATTTTATTCTCTCACGTTTTAACAGGTGTTGCAAACTGGACAGAATTTAAAGGTGCAGGTAAAGAAGCTTCTGTAGCTTATGCTATTCAGAAATATATGGTTGGATACGATTGGTTAGCAACTTCAATTACCATCGCTATTTTAGCTGGATTCTCTTCAGTTATCTTAGTAATGTTAATGGGTCAATCTCGTGTATTCTACTCAATGTCTAAAGATGGTTTAATTCCTAAAGTATTCTCTGAATTACATCCGAAATTTAGTACTCCGTACAAATCAAACTACATCTTATTTGTATTCGTAGGTTTATTTGGCGGATTTGTACCAGGCTCTGTAGCCGGCGACTTAACAAGTATAGGAACATTGTTCGCATTCGTTCTAGTTTGTGCTGGTATTATTATGATGAGAAAATCAGATCCTAATACAGAACGTCCTTTCAGAACTCCTTGGGTTCCTTTCGTTCCGATTGCAGGTATTTTAGTTTGTTCAGCAATGATTATCTCATTACCTGGCGAAACTTTATTGAGTGCATTCTTGTGGATGATCATCGGTTTGATTATTTACTTTGTATACAGCAAAAATCATTCAGTGATTCGTAAAAACTCAAAATAAGTAGCGAGTATCGAGTATCGAGTATCGGGTAAAAAAACATTACTAGATACTCGATTCTTGATACTCGATACCCGATACTCAAAAAAATGGATTTCTTCAACCTCAAAGAAATATTTTCAGTGTCGATGGTATTATTTGCCATCATCGATATACTTGGCTCTATTCCAGTTGTTATTCAACTACGTAATAAAGCTGGGCATATTCAATCTGAAAAAGCAACTATTGTTGCCTTATTCCTAATGGTCTTATTTCTTTTTGTTGGAGAACAATTATTAGCCGTAATTGGCTTAGATATTTCTTCATTTGCAATCGCCGGTTCATTGGTGATTTTCATTATTGCCCTTGAAATGGTTTTAGGTGTGAACTTTTTCAAAGAAGAAACACCAGAATCTACTTCCATTGTACCTCTTGCCTTTCCTATTATTGCTGGCGCTGGTACCATGACTACCCTACTCTCACTTAAAAGTGAATACAACACACAAAACATTATTGTAGGTATCATCCTCAATATGCTTTTTGTTTACGTTATCCTGAAAAATACTGCCAGAATTGAAAAAGTACTCGGCAAAACAGGATTAAACATTCTCCGTAAAGCCTTCGGAATTATTCTTCTAGCTATCGCTATTAAGTTGTTCAGACACAATACAGGACTGTAGTTCGTATGCTCGTGTGCTTGTGTGCTCGTGTGCTTCCCGCATGTGCGGGACTCGTATGCATGTGTGCTCGTGTGGTCAATTTTTACAATCATTATGGCTATAATTTGAGTTTTATTATATTTGCGCAACTAAAATCCGCTTATGAGCATATTAGCACACGAGCACATGAACACACGAACTTATGGGAAGAGCATTTGAAGCTAGAAAACAATCTAAAATGAAAAGATGGGGTGCGATGGCTAAGGCCTTTACTCGCATCGGGAAAGATATTGTAATGGCAGTTAAATCTGGTGGAGCTAACCCCGACACCAATGCAAAACTTAGAGTAGTAATCCAAAATGCTAAGGGTGTTAACATGCCCAAGGATCGTATCGATGCAGCTATTAAACGTGCAGCCGACAAGGATACTTCATCATATGAAGAAGTAATCTACGAAGGATATGCACCACATGGTGTTGCAGTGTTAGTTGAAACATCAACAGATAATATCAATAGAACAGTTGCTAGTGTTCGCTCTTACTTCACTAAAGGTGGTGGAAGTTTGGGAACTACTGGTATGCTAAACTTTGTTTTCGAACGTAAAGCAGTTTTCAGAGTTAACGCTGAAGGCTTAAGTGTTGAAGACTTAGAATTAGAACTAATAGATTTTGGAGCAGAAGAAGTTGAACAAGACGAAAATGAAATCTTAATTACTACTGCTTTTGAAGATTTTGGTAATATGCAAAAAGCCTTAGAAGAAAAAGGCGTTCATATCATTAGCTCTGGATTCGAGCGTTTCCCTCTTTCTTATATGAAAGTTAATGCTGAACAAGAAGCAGAAATTCAAAAAATGTTAGATAAAATGGAAGAAGATGATGATGTGAACATGGTTTATCACAACATGATTGTAGAATAATAAATCTAAAATATATTTAAAAAGCCTTTCCTCATCAGAAAGGCTTTTTTTTGTTAGAAACTTATTGGTTGTAATCCTAATACAATTAATAGTAAGCTTAATATCGAAATTATTATCACAAGCGAAACTGAATTCCCAAGCAGTACTTTCTCTTCATTATTCGTTTCAGATTTAATCAAAAATAAATGCCTTGCAATGTTGAAATAGTAAAACAATGCTATTACCGTATTCAGCACTCCCGCTATAAGAACATATAAGAGCCATGGCGACGATGAAACTTGATATTGCTGGAAGATGGCTCCAAACACAAAGAACTTCGCTATAAAGCCCGCTATTGGCGGCAAACCTGTAAGTGATGCTAATACTACAATCATCATACTACTTGTCCATGGTTGTTGTTTACCAAATCCTATAAGTTGACTTAAGCTCGTAATGTTGAAATTCGATTCCCAATAATGAAGAATAAAAAACAATGCGAAATTGCTAAGTAAGTATATAAGTGAATAATATAATAATGAATTAATCCCTGTATCGCTAAACACTACTAAACTCATCATTAAAAAACCAGTATGAGAAATGCTAGAGTAAGCAAAAATTCTTTTTAAGTTTTTTTGAGATAATGCCGATAAATTACCAATAAACATTGTAGCAATACTAATCAATGCTATTGCTTTCTCCCACGAGAAATTTGGCCAAACTAAATAAGATCCAAAATAATTAAAATGAAAATGTGTAAGCACATTATACATTAATGCTATACCTGCAATTTTTGGAATCGTACTAATAAACGCTAATGTTGATGGTGCTGAGCCTTCGTATACATCTGGCGAATAATAATGGAATGGTGCCGCGGAAATTTTAAATAATATTCCTGCAACAAACATTATGATCGACATAGCCACTAAGCCTTGTGGCGCTTTTGATAAATTAGCTAAGAATTCATTTCCTAAATGTAAGGTCCCAGTTAATCCATATAACCACGATATCCCGTATAACATTACTGCTGAAGTAAAGGCTCCATATAGAATATATTTAGAAGAAGATTCTGCAGAGCTTTTCGACTTTATTTCGTAGGCAATGTATAAGTATGATAATATTGATAAAAATTCTACCCCTAAGAATATGCTCAGTAAATGATCAGACATGCTTAACAAGTTTGCACTTAGTAAAAGCAATGGGAATAGATAATAAAACTCTTTATTTTTTGCTTTAAATATGCCTAATACATAAGGAATAATTGCAATGATACTTGAAACACTCAATAAGATTTTAAATTGTAATACAACTTTAGATATCTTATAAAAATTACTGAATAAGGTATAATCCGTTTGATGAATTATCGTTTGAATTATTAATATACAAAGCGAAGCAATAATTCCTAATGCACTTATACTCGCAATAATTTTTTCTTTTTTAAAAAAAACATCAAGAATAAAAGCGAATAAAAAAGTAAACACCAGTAACCATTCCGAACTTAGGCTTGGTAATGAAGATTGTATGGATTGAAGTGATTCTGCAATATTCATATTAACCAATTACTTGAAAATATTGATGCAAATAAATATATCCATTCATTAGTGTATCGTTAATTAATACATTGACACTAGCGTTGCTCCAATCAAATAAATACGAAGGGAAAATTCCTAATACGATAGTCGAAATGGCCAAAGGAATTAATACAATGTATTCTCTAGTTGTTAAATCTGTTAAATCATTTTCCCAGCTCGAAAGCTTAAATCTTTTTTCTCCAAAGAACATTCTTTGTAATGCCCATAAGAAATAAGCCGCACCAAGTAAAATACCCAAGGTAGAAATAATTGCCATCCATCTAGGAATCATTCCGTTTGATGTTTCTGATAAAAATGCACCAAATAAACTGAATGCTTCACCTATAAATCCCGACATACCGGGTAATCCTAACGATGCGAAAAATGCAATCACTACAAACACTGTGTATTTAGGCATTTGTAACGACAAGCCTCTGAAATTCGCTAATTCTCTATCGTGCACTCGAACATATAAAACTCCAACTAAGAAAAATAACATCGATGATAATATTCCATGTGAGAATAATTGGAAGATTGCTCCATTCATCCCTTCTGCAGTTAAAGATGCAATTCCGATTAACACAAATCCCATGTGAGAAACGGATGAATATGCGATTAATCGTTTTAAATCTTTTGCGCTTAAAGCATTCAATGCTCCATAAATAATTGAGATCATTCCCATCAATCCGATATAATACGAATAATGAATTGCAGCATCTGGGAAAATTCCATAGCAAATTCTGATGATACCATACGCTCCTACTTTCAATAAGATTCCAGCAAGTACTATAGAAATTGGTGTTGGCGCTTCTACGTGAGCATCAGGTAACCATGTATGAAATGGAACCATTGGTACTTTTATCGCGAAGCCAATAAACAATACTATAAATGCGATGAACCTACTCGGTATTCCGAAGAGCATTGCATTTGAAGCATGACTAAAGAAACCATCGGCTTTGTAATTCGCCGGATTCATCATGTGTAAAATATTGAATGTATGATTTCCTGTTGATGGATCGTTTACTGAAAAGTATAAACCTACCATTACTAACAACATGAAAACCGAACCGAATAAAGTATACAGGAAAAATTTTATCGATGCATATTCTCTGTTTGCTCCACCCCACATTCCAATTAAGAAATACAATGGCAATAACATCAATTCGTAAAACACATAAAACAAAAAGAAATCAAGAGATAAGAATACACCCATGATTGCTAAATTCATCAGGTTAAATAGAATAAAATACCCTTTTAAATTCGCTTTTATTTCGAAGGAAGAAAGTGAAGCAATCAACATTACAATGCTACTCAAGAGCACCAATCCTGCTGAGATTCCGTCCATTCCAACAAAATAATCGATTTGTAATTTACCTAAACTTCCAATTTGTAAACTAATCCAATTTTGTTGTTCTATAAATTGAAACACTGCATTCTTCTCGAAATTAGCATACAAATACACTGCTAGTAAAACTTGTATTAATGCGATACCTGCCGTGATATATTTATAGATATTCTGATATACTTTCGGTAAGACCCCTACCAGAAGCATTCCTAAGAATGGTATAAAAATTAATATGGATAATAATTTCATGTTATAGTCCTCTCATAAAAATCCAAATAAAAAATATTAATAATAATGCACTTAATGCAAAGTACGATTGTACTTTACCAGTTTGAAATGCTCTAATTAAATCCCCTATTCTTCTAGTTAATTTTGCAATGGCATTTACCATACCATCAATAATTTTTTTATCTATCCAACCAGAAAGTAAAGATATCTGAACGCCTATTTTTGCAATTGCATTTACCAATCCATCTACAATATATGTATCGAATTTATTGATGTATTGCGAAAAATGTATGACCACATTACCTACACCATGAATAATATCTTTATCAAACTTAAAATCTACAGGCTGTAATTTATTAAGCATATAATGAATTGGCTTTGTAAATAGATAATCATAAATCTTATCTAAATACAATGCATTCGAGCTTAGCTTGTAAATAATATTTTGCTCTGAATACGGCTTGATTAATTTTCGATAACAAATTAAATATGCTGAGGTAATACCAATAAAAATAAGCAATACACTGATGTATGGCATATACGCTAATTCATGCACTTCTTCGTACAAGGGATACATAAAGATGCTACCAATGCTTAATAAAATAAGGGGTAAAGCAATACTTATATTTTCTTTCTTTACACTGAAATTAAATTTATTTTCTCCAAAAAACACCATGCTTACATGGCGAAATACATAGAAAGCGGTCATAATTACACCGGAAAATGCAAAGATTGGTACGATTAAATAAATGTTTCCATGTAATTGAGCCCAGTGCCAGGTTTCATTTAATATTGCTTCTTTAGAAAAGAATCCAGAGAAGAATGGAATTCCAACTAAAGCAGCGGCTGATACGATATAAGCGATAAATGTGATTGGCAAGATTTTTCTTAAACCACCCATTTCACGAATATCTTGAGTATGTATTGCATGAATAATACTTCCTGCCGATAAGAATAAAGTAGCTTTGAAAAATGCATGAGTATATAAATGGTAAAAAGCAGCCATAGGCGCTGTAACACCTACTGCCATTACCATGTAGCCCAATTGAGAAATGGTTGAGTATGCTAATATTTTCTTTATATCATTTTGTCGGCCTGCAATAAAGGCTCCCATAAATGCAGTGAATGAACCGATAATAGCGATGAAATTTAAAACTGATGGATCTAATAGGAAATAGATTCTGATCATCAAATAAATACCAGAAATAACCATTGTTGCAGCATGAATTAATGCTGAAACAGGTGTTGGTCCTTCCATGGCATCGGGTAACCAAACATGTAAAGGGAATTGTGCCGATTTAGCGATTACTGCAATAAAGAATGCATAGCCAGCAATATGAAGTGCAAACTTATCTGAAGCAGAAACATAAATTCCATGCTCTTGAACTCTAGAGAATAATTCAACTAAATCGAGTGTGCCTAATGTACTTAAGAGAATCATCAATCCTGTTAAGAACCCTAGATCCCCAATTCTGTTAATGATGAAGGCTTTTTTATTTGCAAGAATTGCACTTTGTTTCTGAGTATAAAATCCAATTAGTAGGTAAGAACAAAAACCCACCATCTCCCAAAATATATAGGTTGTGAGAAGATTTCTACTTAATATCAATCCATACATCGCAAAAGAGAATAAATTCAAATACGCAAAAAAGATGGAATATCTGTTTTCACCTTTCATATAGGATGTAGAAAACACCATCACCATTAAAGCGATGAAAGAAACCATACTTAACATTAAACTTGCAATGCGATCTACAACTATTCCTACTTCTAAATTTATACTTCCAACTGTTAGCCAATGTGAATGCAGACTAAAGTTTCCTGTTTGAATATTTTGGATTAAAATGAATAATGATGAAATGAAACTAATACTTCCAATTCCAATAGAAATGATATTTACAAGATTAGATTTCTTAGTAAACATTAAAAACAAGAAACCCAATAAAGGCAAACACAAAGAAAGCAAGGCTAGTCCTTTCGCAGAACCAAATAAAAACGACGATATGTTGGTTATTTGATCCACTAATTTTTAAGATTATTAATTTCGTCGGGATTTACAGTTTTAAAATATTGATAAGCTTTGATAACTATCGCAAGAGCTACAGCAATTGAAGCGGCTGATAATACCATTGCAAATAATGCCATCATCTGACCATCAATTTTATTAAACAAATGATCGAATACTGCTAAATTTACTATGGATGCATTTATCATTAGTTCTATTCCAACTAGAATTAGAACCATATTTTTCTTTGTAATAACCGCAAAGAAACCAATACAGAACAATGCTGCGGAGAACAATTGCATCATTTGAATACTATTCACCTCAAACATTAGACTTCTCCTTTCTTGTGATAATTGAAGCTGCCATTAAAGCAACAAGTAAAAGCAATGAAATTATTTCTAATGGAAATGCATAATTACTTAATAGTTGTGTTCCGAATTGTTGAATAGAATTCACAGAATCTGTTCGTGCAATTTTAGTAGGGTTCTGACTTAAAATTACTTTAGCAAGCAGTACAAATATTGCAAGACTTGCAATTCCACTTATTAACTTCGTAAATCGAAATGCAGAAGTTTCTTTTTCAACTTCAACAGTATCATCAATTATATTTTTTGAAGAAAGCATCATGGCAAAAATCATTACCACTATAATTCCGCCTATATAAATCATTAAATGTGCAATAGCTAAGAATTCAGCTTGTGCTAATATAAGCATTGCTGATACGCTGAAGAATGTAGCAAACATAGCAAATACTGCTTTTACTACTGATGAGGTATTTACAGCATACAATGCAGCAATTACACCAAAAGCCATAAAGAAATACATCACTATATTAAGCATCTCCGTTCTCCTTCTTTTCTTGTGCAGCTTTTAGGGCTGCTTCTTTTGCTTTTTTCTTTTCTTCTTCGAAAGCAGCTAGTTTGATTCTGTTTTGATCAGCTTCTTCTTTCGTCATGGTTGAAAAATGATAATTCATCGCTTCAACACTGCTCAATGAAACATCATACTCATCCGTCATGATAATACATTCCGTAGGGCAAACAATTGTGCATAGACCACAAAACATACACTTCGCCAAATCGATATCGAATTTAGCTGCATGTAATCGTTTAGTTGTACCATCAGATGTTTTACCAATATCTTCTACGGCTTTTATAGAGATAATATCAATACAATCTACAGGGCAAATTTTAGCACATAAATCGCAAACAATACAATCATCAATTTCTACATGAAGTTGATTTCTTGAATTATCAGGAAGAGGTAGTTTAACATGAGGGTAACGTAAAGTACTTGTATTATCAGTACGTTCATTGAAATATTCAGGAGATTGAATAGCAGATTTAACCGTTTTGGAATTACGGAATAGATGTCGCAATGTTAGTGCGAAACCATTCACATAACCTATAAAACTTTTATATATGTTTTTCAAGTTCTTCAATTTACAATACTATTAATTTCCAAAAAGCAGATATAAATAAACAAGCGAATGATGCTGGGATTAAAACTTTCCAGCAGAAATTCATGAGTTGGTCTGCTCTGAAACGAGGAAGAGTCCAACGAATCCACATTTGCACTAATACTAAAAGTAAGGTCTTAATTAAAATCCAAAACACACCCCAGAAAGTACCATTGGTCCAATCCGCTAAATGAATACTTGCAATATTTGGCAATGGGCTATACCATGCTCCTAAAAACAATATTACTAGAACCATTGATGTTAAAAACATCATGGCGTATTCTGCCAAAAATAGTGCACCAAATTTGAAACCTGAATACTCTACGTGAAAACCCGCTACTAATTCAGATTCGGCTTCTGGTATATCAAAAGGAGTTCTGTTCGATTCTGCTAATGATGCGATAAAATATATCAATGCTGCTACAAATAAATGAGGAGCTTGAAAGATGCCCCAAGAGAGGAAACCTCCAACAGCATTCACTTTCCAAAAGCCTAAGAAATAGATATCATTTGGGCTGTATATTCCTTGTTGGTATGCAATTTCTTGAAGATTTAAACTTTGATAAAGCATTACAGCAGATAAAATTGAAATGCCTGCCGGAATTTCATAAGCGATAATTTGTGCGATAGAACGAATAGAGCCTAAAAACGCATATTTATTATTAGAAGCCCAACCAGCCATTAAAATCCCTACTACTTCTATAGATACAATTGCCATGAAATAGAATAAACCAATATTAATATTTGAACTGATGTATTTAGGTGAAAAGGGTAAAACCGCAAAACCCATAAATACAGAAGTGAATACTAATACTGGGGCAAGTGTAAACAGTACTTTATTAGCTTTAGTCGGGATGATATCTTCTTTCTGAAGTAATTTAATGATATCGGCAAAGGTTTGAAGGAGACCGAATTTACCTGCTTCTACAGGTCCAACACGATCTTGAATAAGTGCGGATACTTTTCGTTCTGCCCATACACTTAAAAGTGCATAAACAGCTACGAAAGCCAATAAAGAAATGGAAATGATATAAAATGTCATCCGCTTAAATTACACTCAAAAATACTAAAAAATATGTTCTTCTAGCAGATATAACCAATAGAACTAATTGATGTTTAGAATGATTTCATTATTATTTGGATTAGTACAAGTAACAGAATCATATTTTATCGTTAATTCAATGGAATTCGAACGAACATACCATGTTTGTAAATTGCTTTGAACACCTAACATTGCGGTAGTTTCAATCGTATCTGAATCTCCCACATAAAGTATATTTCCTAAATTGTAATTATAATAATATACAAAGTCATTTTGCACTAAGTCGAGTAATGATATAGAATCTGAGGGATTAGTATTTTTAAAAATTACATTCAATTTTGTTAATTGGTAAACTGAAATATCTTTAACATAAGATTTACCTAAATTTAAATTAGCTAAATAATATTGATTGCTATGATATAAATTAGCGTACCCTGGTTTATCATCTAATGTCAACATAACATTTACATTATTTGCATCTTGAAAATCCGTTTTATGAAGTTTCACAATGTAAACACCATTTGCATCAGTGGTTACATCGCCAATGTATTGATAAGTGTTTGGGATTGAATTTGTAGTAATATGAACCTTAATTTTTCGATTCGCTTCAATTGTGTTAGTGCTTTTGTTTGTAATTACTCCTGAAATTTCGAAACAATTCGAATCACAAAATGAACTTGAATTTACATCAACCTCATCTTTTTTACAAGAGTAAGTGAACACTACGAAAAGAATAAAGATGAACTTAAGTTTATTCATATTATGCTATTATTTCCAAAGGTTTTTTAATTCTAGATGTATTTTTTCTTTGAAGAAAAGTTTAGTGCTTTTCTCAAAAGATGAAGTAAAATCCGAAACATAAAAATGATGTTGAGTGGCTTTTTTTGTAGATAGTAATTTCTTTTTGCTTAATATTTTTTTGACGTGCTCCGCTACGATTTCACCAGAATCTAAAATAGAAATCTCACGATCGTAAAACTCTGAAATTTCCTTTTTTATCAATGGATAATGTGTACATGCAAGAACGAGGGCATCTACTTTTTTCAGTTTTGTTTTTGATAAGTAGGAATTGATAATCGTTTTAGAGATATTGTTATTGAAGAATCCTTCTTCTATCATTGGAGCTAAAAGAGGTGTAGCTAAAGATTCAACAGCAAGTGTTTCGTTTTTCTCTTTTATTTTACGAGCATAAACATTCGATTTAATAGTTGCTTTAGTGCCTATAACCCCAATATTTTTAAGCTTTTTGTGAGATAAGATATAATCAACCGTTGGATCAATAACATTGATAACTGGAATTTTACCCTTTATCATGCTATTTAAATCGTCGAAACCTAAAGATGATGCCGTATTACAAGCAATAACAATTGCCTTACAATTTTGCTCTAATAGAAATTGCCCGATTTTTAAAGAATAATATTTAATGGCTTCTGGAGACTTATCTCCATATGGCATATGTGCAGTATCACCAAAATAAATAATTTGTTCATTAGGAAGTAATTGATGAATCGCATTTGCTACTGTTAGTCCACCAATACCAGAATCGAAAATACCAATAGGTTGTTCAGTTTTGCTCATAAATAAAAAAAGTCGCCCTTGTAAGGCGACTTAAATATAAAGAATTATTAAATTCTATACGATTATTTTTTAGGACCAGTATTTTTAACTGGAGCTGTTGCAGGTGCAGGAGCTGTAGTAGCTGGCATAGAAGCTAATTTCTTCTTCACCATATCCATCATATCATCTGATGCTTGTCCGTAAATTACGCTACCAGCACTAGTATCAAATACATATGCATATCCTTTTTCTTTCGCCATTTCAACAATAACATCTTCCGTTTTCTTTAAAATTGGAGAGTATAATTCTTCTTTTTTCTTAGAAACTGATTCTTGAGCAGTTTGTTGAAATTCTTGAATTCTTTGTTCTAAATCTGAAATTTCTTTCACTTTAGCATCTTTAATCGGATCAGCCATTGTAGCTGCTTGTGATTGGTAAGATTGTACTTTAGTTTGGTACTCGTTAGTCATCAATTTTAATTGACTTTCCATTGAAGCAGCAAACTCTTGTAATTTTTTATCTGCGTCTTTAACTTCAGGTAAAGAAGCTAACAATTCCGCTGAATTAATATGACCAAATTTTGCACTTTGTGCCTTCACTCCCACTACTGTAAACAGGGATACTACGACTAAAATCGCTAACTTATATATCTTTCTCATTTGTAAAATTTTGCGGCAATATACATTATTTATTTTTTCTGAGGAGCAGGCTTAGTTGTTTTTTCTGATTTTTCATTGCCTTTTGCCCCTGTATAATCGCCTGGCTTATATCCTAAGGCTGTAATAACATCATTGCTTTTATCAAGCTTAGGACTAGTGTACAACATAGTAGCATCACCAGATTTATCGAAAATTACACCATATGAATATTGATCTGCGTATTTATTTACAGCTTCAAACACCTTATCTTGAATAGGCTTAATCAATTCTTCTCTTTTCTTGTAAAGTTCTCCTTGAAAGCCAAATTTTTGTTTTTGAAATTCCTTTACTTGTTTCTCTTTATCAACTATTTCTTGCTCTCTTTTAGCTTTTACTTCATCTGAAAGCAAAACCTGCTCTGCCTGATAAGATTTGTACATCTTTTCAATCGCAGCATAACGCGTATCAATTTCTTTCTGCCACTCCGCAGAAATATCATCAAGCTGAGTTTGAGCCGATTTATATTCTGGTATATGCTTAAGTATGTATTCAGTATCTACAAAACAAAACTTAGTTTGTGCGTTTGCAATTGTCCCTAGGACTGCGAATGCTATTATTAGTAGTATTCTTTTCATTGTATTTGTTGAATTATTAATTATGAATCATGAATTATTTGCATTCTAAAATCTCAATTCTCAATTCTTATTTACTATAATTTAAAATTGCTGTCCAATTGAGAAGTGGAATTGACCTCCTCCGGCGCCTGCATTTCCTGGGATTTTATCGAATCCATAACCATAGTCTAAGCCAAGCAATCCGAATATTGGTAAGAATATTCTAACCCCAACACCTGCAGATCTTTTCATATTATTGAAAGGATTGAAGTTTCTGAAAGTAGCATATGTATTACCAGCTTCGGCAAATACTAAACCGAATATTGTTGCTGATTGATTCATTGTTATTGGATGTCTTAATTCAAGCGTAAACTTATTGAATATTGGAGCACCTAAAGTACCCGAACTAGCATCAGGTACAATTGAATTGTTTTGATAACCTCTTAAACCAATAATTTCAGAACCTCTCAAAAAGTCGAATCCAGCTAATCCATCTCCACCTAATTTGAATCTTTCAAAAGGAGAAACGCCAATGTCGTTATTATAGTATCCTAAAAATCCGAATTGTGTTTTTGTATTTAATACTAAATCACCCGCTAATCTTGAAAAGAAAGAAGCATCAAATTTCCATTTATGGTATTCGATGAATTCATATTTCACTTCGTTTGAAGCTGTAGTATAATCCGTTTTGCTGAATAAAGAGAATGGCGGTGTAAATTGTAATGACAATGAAATGTTTGAACCTGATCTTGGATAAATTGGCTGATCAGTAGAATTTCTTGAAATTACGTTGGTAAAACTAATGTTATGCGACTTTCCTTTTTTGAAAAGGAATCCACCCCAATTATCTAAATTATATTCTTGGTAACTAAGTGAATTATTCAACACGAAATAATCGTCTGGTTTTTTCAATCGTTTACCTAAACTAACCGAAGCCCCATTGATTTCAATAGATGTACGACTTGAGTTTCCTTTTTCGTAACCGTTAGATTGTGTAGTTCTGAAAATTGATGCTGTGAAATAATTAGGTTTTCTACCACCTAACCAAGGCTCTGAAAACGACAAGCTATAAGATTGATAATACAATCCATTTGTTTGTGCTCTAATACTTAATTTTTGTCCGTCTCCAGTAGGCAATGGATCAAACTTACCCTTCAATGCATTTTTCATCGATAAGTTTGTTAAGCTTAAGCCTAAGGTTCCCACGGCTCTACCTCCACCGAATCCTCCAGACAATTCAATCTGATCTGATGGTCTTTCAATAACAGTATATTCAATATCTACAGTTCCTTTTACTGGATCTGGTTTTGGATTTACACCAATCTTCTCAGGGTCGAAATATCCTAATTGAGAAAGTTCTCGGTTGGTACGGATAATTTCAGAACGTGAGAATTTTTGTCCTGGTTTAGTACGAATCTCTCTTAAAATTACCTTGTCATTCGTTTTCTCATTTCCTCTAACAATAATTCTATCGATAGTAGCTTGCGGGCCTTCACGAAGAATTAAATCCATATCGATAGTATCGTTATAAACTTGTTTTTCTTGTTGATCAACATTGAAAAACAAATATCCATCATCTAAATAAAGAGACGCAATATCTCTTCCGTTAGGATTCATTTCTAAACGAGTTTGTAATACTTTTTTATTGTAAACATCCCCTTTATTAATGGCAAGAATTCCATTCAAGGTTTCTGTACTGTATTTTGTATTACCATAGAAATTAATATTCCCAAAATAGTATTTCGGGCCTTCATAAAGATCGATATCAATTACTAGTGCTTTCTTGTTTATATCGTAAACAGTATCTCTTAAGATTTTCGCATCACGATATCCTAATTCATTATAATAATCAATGATAAACGACTTGTCATCATTGTATTCTTTTTCTTGATATTTAGAGTTATTGAAGATTTTATACCAACCTTTTTCTTTGGTTTCCTTCATCAACTTTTTAATCTTCTTATCTGAAATATCTTTATTACCTACAATATTGATTTTAGCAATTTTAACTTTACTTTTTTTATCAATTTTAATTTTTAGCATTACAGAGTTCGTCATAATTGAATCAACTGTTTCAATTAAGTCGACTTTGGCATTTAAATATCCTTTTTCGTAATAATATTTTTGAATTGAATTTCGAGTATTGTTCACTAAATTCTCGTTAAGAACTTTACCAGATACAAGTTTTATTCGCTCTCTAAGATCGTCGGCTTCAGATTTTTTTATCCCAGCAAAGCTAAATCTAGATAATCGAGGTCTTTCTTTAAGAGCGATGTCTAAGAAAACTAATTCACCATCTATTTTAGATACGTTTATTTTGATATCATCGAATAAGCCTTGAACCCAAAGCTTTTTGATAGCTCCAGATATTTTATCACCTGGAATTTGAATTTTATCACCAACTTCTAAACCAGTAAGTTTGATTAAGGCGTAGTTATCTAAGAATTTAATTCCTGAAACAGTGATACCACCAATCTCATATTTCTGAGGTTTATTATAATCTAGTACAAATTCATCTTCATTACCAATTACAATTTGGCTCCAAGCACTGTGCTGAGAAAATGTTATAAATAGAATTGCAATAATTAATTTTTTCATGCTCATTTTAGCCCTTTACTTGTTCACTTGTTTTACCGAAACGACGTTCTCTCGATTGATAATCTTTAATCGCATCGTATAAATCTTCCTTCCTGAAATCAGGCCATAATTTATCTGTAAAATAGAATTCAGCATATGCAATTTGCCATAATAAGAAATTGCTAATGCGGTGTTCTCCACTTGTACGAATTAATAATTCTGGGTCAGGAATACCAGCTGTTGTTAAATATTTATCTAATGTATTATCTGTAATGTCTGAAGTGTTAAGTGTCCCAAGTTTAACCTCTTCAGCAATCTTTTTAATAGCAGTTGTAATTTCCCACTTCGACGAGTAGCTTAAGGCTAAATGAAGTGTCATTCGTGTATTGTCTTTTGTTTTTTCAATAGCCTCCTTTAACTCACGTAAACAGCTAGAAGGTAATTGTTCTAAATCTCCAATGGCATTTAATCGGATATTATTTTCCATTAAAGTTTTAGTTTCTTTATTTATTGTAGAAACAAGTAGTTCCATTAGTGCATTAACTTCAAACTTTGGTCTGTTCCAGTTTTCAGTTGAAAATGCATATAAAGTCAAATGTTTAATCCCAATTTCAGCGGCAGATTCTACAGTATCTCGAACTGCTTTCACTCCATTTTGATGACCAAAAACTCTAAGTTTCCCTTTCTCTTTTGCCCATCTTCCATTACCATCCATAATAATAGCGATGTGTAATGGTAAATTCTCTTTATTTATAGTCGTTTCTTGGCTCATCTGTAATTACTAATTTTAGGGCACTTTATTGGTGTTAAGGTATAAGAAATTGTTAATCCTGCAAACATATAAAAATCTCTTCTACTGGCATCACCTCTTTGTGTATAAGCTTCTCCTAAATTTACTCCGTTGTTAATTTCTCCGGATCTATCAGATAACTCTGCAGCAAGTTGCCCATTATTATTGGCTAAAACTGTTTTATCAACGTAAACTTTACTGATATCATCTAAATAGTCTGTAAAAGTATTGCGATATCCCAATTCTACACCTAAGTTAAAATTATCTGCAAAATTATATTTCATCCCAATTCCAAACGGAATTGCATAGTTCGTATTTGAATATTTTTTGGCTGAATTCAATGGAGTTCCTTGTCCTTCAGTACCTAAGTCCCTTAAATTATAAGTGTTTCCATTATAGATTGCTGTAGGTTCAAACATAAAACCCGCAATTCCAATAAACGTATAAGGTGTAAACCTATCTTTACCTGAGCCTGGCGTGAAAGTAAAAAAGTAGAATTCGTAGTTTAAGGCAAGTTCTGTAATATTGCTTGAAAAGCTAAGGTTTCTGGCCTTTTCAAATTGTTGCTTAGAGTTTGCATCTGCTCCTTGAATAGCACCTTGAGTGAACGATAATTTCAATCCACTGTATGGTGTAAATGCGTATCGAACAAACAACGAGCCTGCTGGGTCAGTAATTTTTAATGGATTATGACGATTTAACTCCCCAATATAGCCCATTCCACCTACATGCATACCGAACTCCCACTCCTGTGCCATTAGGCGCTGAGATGAAAGTAATAGTATAAAAATGATCGTCCTACCGATTATTCGCATTGGATAAATTAAAAGCTGCGCTAAAATAAGGAAATAGATTAATTTCTGGTATCTAATCCCCACATTAGCTTGTTCCTTAACGTTCCTAAATAATTTTCAGTACTCAATCTGATTAAATTTAATTGGAACGATTCTTTGCGAACGGCTATTTGTGTATGAGTATCAAGTGTTTCAGTACGAGAATCTAATGTTGCGAGGTAATGTGCACTTCTACCTTCAACTTCAAAAGTAATTACCTGGTTATCAGAAATAATAATTGGTCGTACGTTTAAGTTATGTGGTGAGATTGGTGTAATGACAAAATTTTCTGAATTAGGGAAAATAATAGGGCCACCACAGCTTAAAGAGTACCCTGTAGAACCTGTTGGTGTGGCTAAAATTAGTCCATCTGCCCAATATGAATTCAAAAACTCCCCATTCAAATATGCATGTATAATAATCATTGATGAGGTGTCTTTTTTATGAATGGTAACCTCATTCAATCCATAATTCACCCCAGAAAATAGCTCTTTATCTGATTCTAGACGTATCAATGAACGTTTGTCTATTGTAAAATGACCTCGCATCAGACTATCTACAGCGGTCTTTATTTCTTGTTTTGCGATACTCGCTAGAAAGCCTAACCTTCCCATATTAATTCCAATGATAGGAATTCCGGAATCTCTAACAAGGGTCACCGTATCAAGCATCGTTCCATCCCCTCCTACACTGATCATGTACTTTATTTCTTGGGCTTGTAATTCGTGGTGTTGACTGAATACTTGAATATTAGATGGAAGTTTAATTCTTGGAACTAGATATGCATGAAATGCTGAATAAATAACTAACTCAACCTGATTTTCATCCAAACAGTCTATTAATTGTTGTACATACCCGATAGCTGTATCGTTAAATTTTCGTCCGTATATAGCTACTTTCATGCTTTAAATATTAAGGTATTTCATGAATGAATCAAAACGATCCATGGTATCATCATTATCTATTTTTTGTTGTTGAAAACTATGAGCGATATAATTGAAACGCTGAAAAGTTTGCAAAATACCACTAACATCTTCTTTATCGACTTTTAAAGTTACTTCAATTTTAGTAGAATCACTAGTGGAATTCAAGTACGAGCTTAGGATATGAGCATCGTTCGATTCAACTATTCTTGCTATTTCTGATAATGAATAATTTCTTTGTCCGATTTCTAAAACTATAATAGAACCAGGACTAGATAATGAAGTGATTTCAGCAAAATAATTCAACAAAGTATTGATAGAAATCATTCCTATATAATTCTCTTTATCATCCAAAACAGGAACTACTGTAAGCTTATGGTTCGACATAATTTTCATGGCATCGTAGATATGTTGCCAACCATGAATAAATGTAGGAATTAAAGGACAATCGCTGATAGAATCATCAGGGTTCTCCATTTCAAAAATATCATCTTCTGATACTAAACCTAGAAAAGTAGAATTGTTAACTACAGGTAAATGAGAAACTTTAAAATCGTTCATTAACAATAGAGCCCTATCTCCTGAATCAGTAGTTTTTAAAGGGGGAATAAGATCATTAATGAGTTCGGCGCTTAACATATTCTTGTTGTTTAATAACAAACAACATTAAGATTGATAAAGTTTATTTAAGAATTTTTCTAATATTTCATTAAACTCTTCAGGACGTTCCATCATTGCAGCATGCCCACATTTATCAATGTAAGTAAGTTCTGAATTTGGAAACAAGCTATGGAATTCTTCCGCAGCTTCTGGCGGAGTAATGGTATCATTCTGCCCCCAAATTAAGGAAACAGGAATAGTAATCTTTGGTATTTCTTTTCTAAGGTTATGACGAATAGCCGATTTAGCCATCGATAAAATCCTTAATATTTTCGAACGATTATTTACTATTTCAAAAACTTCATCAACAAGTTCTTTCGAAGCTGTTTTAGGATCGTAAAAAGTATATTCAACTCGCTCTTTAATGTAGTTGTAATCTTCTCTTCTTGGATAAGTTCCACCCATTCCTTCTTCATATAATCCAGAGCTACCTGTTAACATCATAGAATGTACACGTTCTGGATGAGTAAGCGTATAAACCAAGGCAACATGGCCTCCTAAGGAATTGCCTAACAAAGTTACCTTATCGTATTTTTTATACTCAACAAATTTATGGATGAATTTAGCCAAAGCATCAACATTGGCTCCAAGTAATGGTAAATCATAAATCGGCATTAAAGGAATAACCACTTTATACTTTGGAGAGAATTTAGCACATACATACTCCCAATTACTTAAAGCTCCAAAAAGCCCATGTAATAGAAGAAGTACTGGTCCTTCACCCTCTTCAACAAAACTAAAACCGCTATCTTTCTTTATAGTCAAACCCATGATTTGATTCTTATTTCTGCTAAAATATAAAATTTAGAATGCAGTTTTCAAGAAATTACACTAAAATCTTTAATTAGCTGAAAATGAGATATCCAATTTCGGATTATTAAGGGTCCTTCCTTACTTAATATAGATTCCGGGTGAAATTGAACTCCCCAAACAGGTAGTATTTGATGTGCAATTGCCATTATTTCTGATTCTTCTGAATGCGCTGTAACTAAAAGTTCATTCGGTGTATTCTCTAATATTAAAGAATGATATCTCATCATTTCAGTAGTTTCAGGAATATTCTGAAACATCTCATGATGATAATGTTTGATCATAGATGTTTTACCATGCATCGGTTTCTTAGCATGTACAAGTTTTGCCCCATAATGCATCCCTATTGCTTGCATACCTAAGCACACACCTAATATTGGAACTTTACCAATGTAATGATGAATTAAGTCTAATAAAATTCCTGAATCTTCTGGTCGGCCCGGCCCGGGTGAAAGTATAATTCCAATTGGGTTTAATTCTATTATTTCCGATAACGACAATTCATCATTTCTTACAACCTTCACTTCAATATTGTATTGCTTTACAAGATCAAGTAAATTGTAAGTGAATGAATCGTAATTATCGAATAAGAGAATCACTATTTTGATAATACTTGTTTAACCATATCGGCAATCGACTTGCCATCAGATTTACCCGACAATGCTTTATTAGCGGCACCAATAACTTTTCCCATTTCTTTAGAATCAGACACACCTAATTCAGCAACTAATTGTTCAATCGCAGTTCTTAATTCTTCTGCCGACATTTGTTTCGGCATGAATTCTTCTAAAACTGCTAATTCATCTTCTTCAATTTTTGCTAAATCAGCACGTTTTTGTTGCTTGTAAATTTCGATTGAATCTTTACGCTGTTTAATTTGCTTTTGCACTGCTTTAAGTTCTGCTTCTTCCGTTAATTCTTCAGAAACACCTTTTTCAGTTTTAGCTAATAATAATGCAGCTTTTATAGCACGAAGTCCTCTTAAACGAGCTTCTTGCTTTGCTAACATCGCTGATTTTATTTCAGCATCTATTTTGGTTATAAGTGACATGTATTGAATTATGAATTATGAATTATGAATTATGAATTATGAATTTTAAATTATGAATTATGAATTATGTGAAATGTACTTTGTACAATGTACTATGTACAATGAATTATATCTAGTTGTCAAGTTTCAAGTAGTCAAGTAGTCAATTAATCAAGTATCAAGTGGTCTTATTAAAAGTTGAAGCGTTCGCTTGCGCTGTAGGCATTACCAGCATATCATTAATATTTACGTGAGCTGGGCGAGTTGCAGAGAAATAAATAACATCGGCAATATCTTCCGGATGTAATGGTTCAAAGCCTTTGTATACGTTGTTTGCTCTTTCCACATCTCCTTTAAATCGAACGATAGAAAATTCAGTTTCAACCGCACCAGGATGAATACCTGTTACTTTAATACCATGTGGTAACAAATCTATTCGCATAGATCTTGTTAAAGAATCAACTGCAGCTTTTGTCGAACAATAAACATTACCGTTTAGATAACTTTCTTTACCTGCGATAGAACCTATATTGATAATATGACCGTAACCATTTTTTATCATGATGTTCGAAACTACTTTCGATACATATAGCAAACCTTTCACATTAGTATCAATCATCGTTTCCCAGTCATCAACATTACCATTTTGCATGGGATCTAGGCCAAGAGATAATCCAGCATTGTTAATCAACACATCAATGTTTTTCCAATCCTCGGGTAAAGTATTCAAAGCGTTCTCTACCTCAGTTCTATTTCTTACATCAAAAATTAAATTTAAAACCTCAGCATTATATTCCTTTACTAACGTTTGTTTAACTGCATCAAGCTTCTCCACGCGTCTTGCTGTTAAAATTACTCTGCATTTATTTTTTGCAAAAACATGTGCACATGCTTCACCTATTCCTGAGCTAGCACCAGTAATTAAAATTGTTTTAGTTGTACTCATAATTAATTTTTATTCGAAATAAAAGGTCATGCAAATTACTCTAGAAAACAATTGATCTAATGGTCTTGAGTAAAGATGCCCTTCTTTTTTTAAGATGTTTTTTGTTCCGTAAGAGAATTTTATTTCTGGACTAAATTTGAAATAAGGATAATACAAGTCCCAACCAAATCCCCATTCATATGACAAGTCGAAGTTCTGTAGTTTTACTTTCCTTGTAGATTCATCAAAAATATCCTCTCCTTTTTCAATCTTTTTTTGAGAAATAATATCGAATGAACCACGCATCCCACCTAATACATAAAATCCAACATTCCTATGTCGAATACTTCTCAATTTAAAATCCAAAGGCAATTCAATGTAAGTAGATTCAATGCTTCTAGTTGCATTTTTAGTAATATCAGCAAATTTATATTCGATCTGCCTATCTACAAAACCTAAGTTCGGTGTGAATCTTAAATCTAAATGACGCCATAATAAAACATTCGTAACTATACCAATATTAAACCCTGGACCACCAACTGGAGTTGCCTGAAAAAGTGTATCTGTGGTGTAATATTCAGATTTAGGAAAAACTTTAAGATTGCTATTGTTGAAACCTACCAAAAAACCAAAACGTAATTTCTGACGATCATACGATGGTAAATTGATTTGAGCTTTAACGCTTATTTGAATAAGCATCAACACAAATACTATGTAGGTAATTTTCTTCACTATTTTGTTCCTGTATAAATACTACAAATACCGAATCCTAATACAACACATTTTGTGTTATTGAATCCAGATGAACGCATTCTATCTAAAAAATCATTCCCATCTGGAAAAGCTTTCACCGATTCAGGCAAATATGTATATGCTTTGGCATCGTTAGAAAATAATTTTCCGAACAAGGGTAAAATTTGAAACGAGTAAAAATTGTAGAATTGTTTAATCGGAAATTTCTTAGGGTTAGAAAATTCTAAAACAACGAGTTTACCTCCGGGCTTAAGTACTCTATTAATATCCGACAAACCTTTATCTAAATTTTCAAAATTTCTCACTCCAAAACTAACGGTAGCAGCATCAAAAGTATTGTCATCAAAAAGAAGTTTTTCAGAATCACCTAGTCTTACTTCAAATCGTTTTGATTCATTTCTTTTAATAATTTTCTCTTGAGCAATATCGAGCATTCCTTGTGAAATATCAACTCCGATAATTTTATCAGGGTTTAAACTTAAGGCTTCAAATGCAAAATCTCCTGTACCAGTGGCAACATCTAGAATCATCTTAGGATTTAAGGATTTAAGCTCTTTAATGGCTTTTTTGCGCCAAATAATATCAATTCCTAGTGATAAAAAATGATTTAAAAAGTCATAAGTCTTGGCAATATTATTAAACATGCTTGCAACTTGCTCTTTTTTAGAGTCTTCCTGATTATAAGGCTTTACATTCGTTCCCATGGGTTGCGAAGTTAATAAATCTAATTGTTAATGCCGATATTTGCCTAAAACTCATAAAAATGAATATTATTTTACTACATGGCGCAATTGGCTCGAAATTACAAATGAGCGGTTTGAACAGTTTATTATCTGAAGATCATAAAGTCTATTCCTTCGATTTCCCTGGTCATGGCGATCATCCAGAATACGAACAAGATTTCAGCATAGAAGTTTTTGAAAACTGGGTTTCTAAAGAATTAAATAATATTGATGGCAATATCGCCATCCTTGGATATAGTTTAGGTGGCTATGTGGGGCTACGTCTAGCTTTAAAATTTCCAGATCGAGTAAAGGCTGTAATGACGTTTGGAACAATTTTCGATTGGCATCCTGAACAATCAAATAAACAGATATCGATGATCAATCCAGATAAAATACGAGAGAAGGTTCCTGCTTTCGCTGAAATATTATTCGATACGCATGGAGAAAAATGGGTGAAGGTACTAAAGCAAACACATAAACTCTTAGAACGACTAGGAGAATTGCCATTACTAAATGATGAAAACTTAGCATTGATTAAGGCTAAATGTTTAATTACGGTTGGCGATCGAGATCAACTAGTGAGTATACCTGAAAGTATTTATGCTTATAAATTAATACCCGATGGAAGCTTTGCTGTATATGCGAATACAGGCCACCCTATTGAAAAGGCGCCGCATGATAAAATAAAAAAAGACTTCTTGGAATTACTGAGCAAAGCTTAGTAACCAAGAAGTCTCTTCTATATTTATTAGATTAAACTAGTTAATCTTTACTATTCTTTTAATAGTTGATTTTTTATTCGATTGAATTTTCACGAAGTAAATTCCGTTACTATTGTTTGTTAAATCAATAGTATAATTCATCAACTCTTTATTTTTATCAATAGTAGATTTAGAAATCACTCTACCTAACTCATCAACAACAGAAATTTCTGTTTCACCTAAATATTCATCTTGTAACTCTACATTAAATACATCAGCAGAAGGATTAGGGAAAATAGAAATATTAGTAAACTCTGTTGATTGATTAATACCAACTGTAAATACTAATTCTAATACGTTCGAATAATCTGAGAAACCGATAGCGTTCAATGCTCTAACTCTGTAGTAATATGTTGTACCAGCAACTAAATTTGGTGAAACAAATATTGTTGTGTTTGATCCTAAATTGCTTGATACTTCAAGGAATGTAGAGTCGTTTCCTACAGATCTTTCTACTCTGAAACCAGTTTCATTTGTAGCATTATCTGTCCATTTTAATGTAGCACTTGTAGCTGTTTGAGAAAGCTTAATCAAATTTGTTGGAGCATTAGGTTTTACAGCTGTAGTAAACGAAATATATGATGAAACGGGACCATCGCCACAGTTATTCATCGCATTAATTCTAGCATATAATTTAATTCCTAAAGGCATTCCAACTGGAATGAAAGAAGTACTTCCACTTCCGATTAAAACAGTATCTACCGCAATCGAATTGAAATTCGTATCGGCTGCAATTACTACATGATATCCTGAAGCATTTGTAATAGTTGACCAAGCAAATGGAACATTAGGGTTCAAATTAACTTGATTATTTGCTGGAGCAGAGAATGCTGGACTAGTTGTAATTGCAGTAACAACAACAAACGATGAAGCTGAAGATCTAGATACAGCATTTGCAGTACCTACAAATGTTATATTTTTAGACCCTGCAGTTAAACCTGTTGTTGCCACCTTAGCTATAATTTCTTCGCCAGGTAATGCTGAAGCTTTATTGAAAGATACAGTTGCACCTGCAGGCACATTACTTGCAGATACAGTAATTAAACTATTAAAACCTAAAATTGGGTTGAAATTAATTGCAAATAATGCTGTATCATTTGTACACACACCAGTTGGAGAATTATTAACTACAGCAGTAGTAAAATCAGCAACTGTAGGAGCAAATATTTTGAAATTAGTATTATTTAAATCGAAGAAAATATTTCCAATTGATTCAATTTTAATTCTACAAGTATTCGCAATATTATTAGGAATAACTACTGATTCATTTCCATCATTTGCAGTACTATCTTTTAATATGATTGGGAATGTTTGACCACCGTCAGTAGACATTAAAATTCTAACTAAAGAACAATTTACAGGAGATACGTTTGTATTCGCAACGTTCCAAGTAATTGTTTCAGTAGCACCAACGTAAGCAGTATCTAGAGTGTTATAAGTTGTAACTAAAAACGGACCAGCAGCTGCAGATACAGTAACAGTCATTTCTGCTTTACCAGTTGCACCAGCCATCGCTTTGTTATCTCTAGCTACCAATCTAAATTTCATACTTCTAGCGTAGCTAGGTAATTTCTCTCCTTTAACTTGAGTATTTGTAAGGATATCGTTTAGCTTAGGAAATGTTCTTGTAGGTTGATTTGTTGGAGGGAAAAATCTGAACAATGGAGCATTTCCAGTTGCAGAGTTCGGAGCACCTCCAGTACCTAAGTCCATTTGTTCCCAGCTATAAGTTAATTCATCACCATCAGGATCTGTAGCAGATCCAGTCAATTTAAATGGTGTACTAATTGGAATTGTAAAATTTGAACCTGCATTTACTACAGGTGGATTATTAGCAGTAGTTGTTTTCACCGGACAAGCATTTCCTGAACCAGAGTTAATAAATGCATTTATTTCATCTAAGCTGATCGCATGGAAATAAGGGTCAGAATGTAAAGCAATATCGTCTGCACCACAAATACCTGCGTAAGCCATGATTGTAGTTCCACTACCTGGTTCGTATGCAGTAGTTGAATTTCTATTTCCACCACCACAAGAACCTGTTATTGAATTGAACGTATGGTTACCTGCAAATTGATGACCCATTTCATGAGCTACATAATCAATGTCGAATGCATCGGCTACTGGTGAAGGAGAACCTGTAACACCTTGCGCTTTTGTACTAGTACATACTACACCTAAACCAGCGATACCGCCACCACCTGTACTAAACACGTGTCCAATGTCATAATTTGCAGATCCAATTCTTGCATTACATGTAGTTTGGTTTTGAGACAACATTGTACCACCATTACTATTAGTATAAGGTGAAGTCATTCCTGGTAAGTAAATTAAGGTATCAGTATTTGCTACTAAATTCATGTGAACAGCAACTTCAGTTTCATATACACCGTTTACTCTGTTCATCGACACTACCATTTTTGCTAAAGTTTGTTCTTTAGTTGGGTTTGATAATCCTGTAGCAGCAACAGCATATTCAGGAGTACAAGCTAGTGCCAATCTGTATGTTCTTAGTTGTATAACTGCAGAAGAACCTCGGTTAGCTGTATATTGAGCAATACGCTCAGCATTTTCTGCTTCAAATTTTTCATCAGCTACAGTTCCACAATTGAAAGTATTTGCCCATGATGGTAAATCTTTTCTATAGAAACTCATGTATTGAGTAGTAGAAACATTAGATATTGGGTTGATGAAATATCGTCCTTCTTTAGACAATACCATTGCATGAAAACCGAAAGGACCAATATCAATTTTTACTGTATTTTGAGGGTTTTGAACACTCACACCTGTAAAAGTTTTAATGCTTGTATATTTTGCAGCTAAAGCTTCCTCCATCATTGGAGTTTCCATAATTTGAAATGATTCAAATGAACCATATGGCATAGGTAACTCTACAATAGTTGAATTTGAGGATTTAGAATAAAAGAATTCTGATTTAGGAGCTGAAAGTAATGTAGATTTCAACATTTCATAATTTACTGTTACAGCTCTGTACTTTTCTGGGTAAACCTTATTTGCATCTAGCGACTTAACTGCTGATGTAGCAGATAATTCTGACCATAAATTTCGACTCGCTTCAGAATGAGAGCTAATCAACATTAGTAATGCTCCAAGGATTACTGTTTGTTTAATGTATTTTTTGAACATATTGAGTAATTATAATTTGCTAATATATGGGTATTTACCCTCTCTAAGCAATAATCGTGACAAAAAAAAGAAGCCTTCGCTTAAAGGCTTCTTTTTGAGTAAATATTTTAAAAATAGAGGTGAAACTAGTAGAAATATCTAGTAAGCTTCTTTCTCCGATGGTGGTGTGTATTTAAATTCATACATTTTTACGAATGATTTGCCTAATCGGGTAGCCAAATTTGGTTCGTATGCAGATCCTTTATCAAAAGCAACAATTGTATTAAACTGAACAATGTTTTGTTTCTTCATCTGACTTACCAAAGAATATTGTAAATCGAATGGCTTTTGAAGCGCCTGAGGGAACAATAAAACTCTCTTAGTAGTTTCTACAGTATTTGTTCTTTTAACATCTATCAATGTAAAATTGATGGTAATGCTTTGTAATTGGTCTCTGTAACAAGGTGAAGTTGGTTCTGATTTGAGATGCAATATCAATTGATCATTTTGATCAAAAGCAGCACCTGTAACCTGATATTCACAATTATTTTTTGCAGTGATATTAGAAGTAAAATAAACGATTGGCTTATACTTTAAGATTTTTTCGATAATCCAAGTTTTAGTTTCTTCTAATGTAGGCTCGTGCACAGGCTCAACTACTGGAGCAGGCGGAGGCGTAGGCTTAGGAGCCACTTTTTTTACAGGCTTTCTTCTAGCTTTATTTGCTACTTGTGCTTCAGCATTTCCCACTAAAATTAAAACAAAACAAAGTATTGATATAGATATTATTCTTTTCATTTATTAATATGATAATAGTTCATTAATTGCTGTACTTACTTTTTCTGCATTAGGAATCATCTCATGCTCTAATGTTGAATTTAATGGAATTGCGGGTAATACCTCTGATCCTAAAACTTTAACTGGTGCATCTAAATATTGGAAACATTCTGATGCAATTCTACCTGCTAAACCTTGTGCAAAAGAATTATGAACTGGTTCTTCCGTTAGTACAATACAACGTCCATTCTTTTTCACTGATTCGAAAATCATTTCAGTATCCACAGGATAAATTGTTCTTAAATCGATAATTTCGACTTGAGTTTTCATAAATCTTGAAGCACTCTTCGCCCAATAAACACCCATACCATAAGTAATGATTGTAACTGTTGTTGGATGTTCTTCTGTTATCGATTCTTGTATGATTCTGCCTTTACCCAAAGGAATAATATAATTTTCATCAGGCTCAACAGTTTTAGCTTCTTCAGTTCCTTTTATCTTCGACCAATACAATCCCTTATGTTCTAACATAATTACAGGATTTGGATCGTAATATGCTGCTTTCATCAATCCTTTTAAATCGGCACCTGTCGATGGATAACAAATTTTAATTCCACGAATATTCGACAGTACTGATTCAACAGATGATGAATGATATGGACCTCCACTACCATAAGCACCGATTGGCACTCTGATAATTGCACTAACAGGCCATTTTCCATTCGACAAATAACAAGAACGTGCTACTTCCGTAAATAATTGATTTAATCCTGGCCATATATAATCCGCAAATTGTACTTCCACAATAGGCTTCAATCCTACTGCCGACATTCCTACGGTACTACCAATAATAAATGCTTCTTGAATTGGTGTATTAAAAACTCTATGCCCGCCAAATTTACTAGCTAATGTTGCTGCTTCTCTAAACACTCCGCCTAGTCGTGCTCCAACATCTTGCCCATACAACAAGCATTCTGGATGCTTCTCCATTAATTCCTTAACAGCAAATAATGCAGAATCTACCATTAATGTTGCTTCTGCACCTTGAGGTTCACGAACACCTTCTTCTTCAAGCACTGGTGTAGGTGCGAAATCGTTTGTGTATAAATCTTCCGGACGAGGATCTTCAGCTAATAATGCTTTTTCGTATTGCTGTTGAACATCTTTTTTAGCTTTTGCATCAAGAGCATCTAAAATTAATTCTTCAATACCACTTGCTATTAGTTTCGACTTAAATTTTGGATAAGGATCTCTGGCCAACGATTTTTCTAAATCATCGCGATACCATTCTTTACGTACACCAGAAGTATGGTGATTTAATAATGGAACCTTAGCATGAATTAAGAATGGGCGGCGTTCTTTACGAACTAATTGGATTACTTCTTCAATAGTTGAATAACACAAATTAAAATCTGTACCATCAATAGATCTAACTTCTAAACCCTTGAAACCTTCTGCGTACTCATTTGCATCCATCGCACGAATTTCATCAGCAAAAGCAGAAATATCCCATTCGTTATCTTGTACTAAATAAATGATAGGGAGTTTTTTCAGAACAGCCATTTGAAAAGCCTCAGAGACTTCACCTTCTGTGATACATGCATCTCCTAAAGAACAAACTACAATTGGAGAATTTTCATCAATGTTTAATAGTCCAATTTTTTCTTTGTATTGAATACCCAATGCAACACCAGTAGTAGGAATTGCTTGCATTCCTGTTGCTGAAGATTGATGAGGTATCTTCGGCATATTCGGTCTATTTAAACTTGGGTGAGAATAATACGTTCTACCTCCAGAAAAAGGATCATCGCGCTTCGCTAAAAGTTGAAGCATTAATTCGTAAGGCTTCATACCAATACCTAAAAGCATTGCATCATCTCTGTAATATGCTGATAAATAATCTTGGGCTTTTAGTTGTAATCCCATCGCCAATTGAATAGCCTCATGCCCACGCGAAGTTGCATGTACATACTTTGCAGTAATGTCTTTATTAGCTTCGTAGAGTTCAGTCATCGCTTTTGCAGTACACATCAACTCCCATGCCTTCAACAATACGTCTTCTGCAATCTGAGGTTCTTTTATGCTTTTATCTTTAGTTGCCATATCTTTTTTTAGTATTGGGTAATGAGTAGTGGGTAGTGAGATAATATTTTTATTTATTTAATTTTTTAATTTCTCATTACCCATTACTCACTACTCATTACTCTACTTAGTTTTAAACTTATTTATCGCATTAACTGTAAAATCCGACAAAACTAATTTGCCACTCATTTCTGCGCGTTCGATTAGTAATGTATCCCAATGATCTGTTCCTTGCCATGCAGCTTTTTTCAATAGCATCATTGCTTCCGGATTAGAGTGTGAAAGGCGATGTGCTAACTGATGAACTGCTTCATCTAATTGATGAACGTCATCATAAATTTCTGCATATAATCCTTTTTCTTTTGCCCATGTTGCAGTTTGCCATTCTGTAGCGTTTATTGCTAATTGGCAAAATGCTGATGAACCCACTTTTCTTTCAACTGCTGGTCCAACTACAAACGGACCGATTCCAACTGCAAGTTCACTCAATTTTACAGAAGCATGAGTTGTTGCGATAGTATAATCTGCTGCACTTGCAATTCCAACACCACCTCCAACTGCTTTACCTTGCACACGTGCAATTACAAATTTTGGAGCTTTACGCATTGCATTAATTACACCTGCGAATCCTGAAAAGAATTTCTTTCCTGTTTCTAAATCTTTAATCGAAATTAATTCATCGAAACTCGCGCCTGCACAAAATGCTTTTTCACCTTCACTCTGAAGAACGATAACTTTTGCATCCTCATTCTTTCCCATCTCTTCAATTTGAGATGCTAATGTTCTTAATATTTCGCCTGGTAAAGAATTACTTTGTGGATGAAAAAAAGTAATTGTTCCTATACCATCATTTATCGTTGATTTTACGAATGCTTCCATGTATGTAAATAATATTATTCTTGATTTCTTTTCTTCACCATCGTTAAAATAGTAGCAATTGCAACTGTTTCGCCAGTTTCATCATAAACATCAACTAAGAATTTTACAATTCCTTTTGCTACATCATCGTCTGATCTTTTTTCTTGATCTACTTTTTCTTTAACTGTTAATTTTACACCAATAGTAGTTCCTGGATAAACCGGCTTTGTAAATCTACATTCTTCTAAACCATAGTTTAACAACACTGGGCCTTTCTTAGCATCAACAAATAATCCTGCTGCTGCAGATAACACAAAATATCCATGAGCAACTCTACCTTCGAAGATTGTACCATCTAAAGATGTTGCATCTGTATGTGCATAAAAATGATCCCAACTTATATTAGAGAAATTCACGATGTCTGCTTCAGTAACTGTTCTCTTAGCTGTAATTACGGTTTCTCCTACTTCAATATCTTCAAAATGTTTACGGAATACATGAACATCTTTTTCAGTTTGATTTCCACCAACTTGATATTGATTTGTAACTGCGGTTAATGTTGTAGGTGAACCTTGAATAGCCGTGCGTTGCATGTAATGCATCACTCCTCGTTTACCACCCATTTCTTCTCCACCTCCTGCTCTACCTGGGCCACCATGCGTTAACAATGGCATTGGCGAACCATGTCCGGTACTCTCTTTCGCACAATCTGCATTCAAAACTAATATTCTTCCATGATGTGATGCTGCGCCAATTACGAAATCTCTTGCCACTTTGTCATCACCTGTAACTATAGAACATACAAGAGAGCCTTTACCTAATTTCGTTAATTCTATTGCATCTTCTAATGTATCATATGGCAGAATCGTACTTACTGGTCCGAATGCTTCAATGTTATGGCAATCTAATTTATTGAATGGGTCTTTGTTTAAAAATAAAATTGGCGACATAAATGAACCTTTGCTTGCATCTGCTCCCATTAGTTCAACCTTATCAAGATTTCCAAAAACGATTTCTTGAGATTTCATCAACAACTTTACATTTTCAACTACGTCGTTCAATTGATCTTTACCTGCTAATGCTCCCATTCTAACCCCTTCAACATTCGGATCACCGATAGCAGTTTTTGCTAATCGTTTTCCTACTTCAATTTGAACATCTTCTACAAAAGCTGATGGTACAATAATTCTACGAACTGCAGTACATTTTTGTCCTGCTTTAATCGTAATCTCTTTGCAAACTTCTTTTACAAACAATTCAAACTCTGGTGTACCTGGTTTCGCATCAGGCCCAAGCACACTTGCATTTAAAGAATCGGCTTCTAAATTGAATGGAACGGATTCTGAAATTACTCTTGGGTGAGCTTTCAATTTCATACCCGTAGATGCTGAACCTGTAAAAGTTACTACATCTTGGTTAGTTACGGATTCTAATATTCCATTCGCTGAACCACAAATTAATTGTAATGCGCCTTCTGGTAAAATTTTAGATTTGATAATTTCTTTAACAACTACTTCTGTTAGGAAAGATGTAACTGTAGCTGGTTTTACTACTGCTGGTACACCTGCTAAAAAGTTGACTGCAACTTTTTCAAGCATCCCCCAAACAGGAAAATTATAAGCATTAATATGAATTGCAACGCCTTCTTTAGGAACACAAATATGATGACCAATAAAGGTTCCATTTTTCGATAATTTTGCAGCTTCACCATCAACATAATATGTTTCATCAGGAAACTGACGGCGTAAACTTGCATACGCAAATAAATTACCTATACCACCTTCGATATCGATCCAACTATCTATTCTAGTAGCACCTGTAGCCCAACTCACTTTATAAAATTCTTCTTTCTTAGAATTAAGATGCATAGCTAATGCTTTCAACATTCTACCACGTTCGTGGAATGTCATTTTTCTTAATGCCGGACCACCTACTTTACGTGCATAGTCTAACATAATTGTAAAATCCAATCCCGAACTATCTGCTTCGTAAATAGCTTCGCCAGTAATCGAGTTAAATAATGTAGTTGCTTTCCCTGAGCCCTCTACCCATTTCCCAGCTGCGTAATTTTGTAATTTTTGCATATTTAATTTTACAATTAAGGTAATGTTACTGTTCCACTTTTAGTGTACCACAAATGGTACTCTGCAATTAATCTTCCTGCTTTAATTGCAGGATCTTGTTCTACTCTTGCTTTTGCTTCTTCAATTCTATCTAAGGATAAAATTAAAATCCCTTTAATACTATTTTCATCCTGAAAAGGTCCAGCCATTAATAGCATACCTTCTTGGTACATACTCGTTAAATGATCTAAATGTTCCTGCTGAATTTTTTCTGCTTCTTCTTTACTTTGCTTACGGTTTGGTCCTGCTTTTAAAAAAACCATGATGTAAGTTTTCATCTCACCTTCTTCGATTTTTTCTTTTTCGCGAGTTGGTCTTGCTGCTGAATTCACTTGTGCTTCAACGTTAAAAATTAAGCCTACCAGAAAGATGATAATCAATAATGCTTTTTTCATACTTATTTATTTTTTTTCCAAGTTGAATAAATATCTTGTTGTTTCGGTCGATTTGGCTCAACCTCTCTTAAAGGTTCACATTCCTTTAAACTATCATAACAGTCTTGTGGTAATTGTTGATACAATGCTGTGCCTTTCGTTTTCCAAGCAATCATTTCATCACTAACATCCTTTATAATTTTAGCTGGATTACCAACTATAATTTTTCTATTTGGAACTATAGTCTCAGCAGGAATAAACGATAATGCACCAACAATGCATTCATCACCAACAAATACATCATCCATAATTACTGCATTCATTCCAACCATAGTATTTCTACCAATTGTTGCTCCATGAATAATTGCACCATGTCCGATATGCGCTGATTCCTTTAACAGAACAGTCGTTCCTGGAAACATATGTATAGTACAATTCTCTTGCACATTACAACCATCTTCAATGATTATCATTCCCCAATCGCCACGAATAGCAGCACCCGGACCGATGTAAACATTTTTACCAATAATTACATTACCAGTAATTACAGCTTGTGGATGCACAAACGCAGATTCGTGTATTACAGGTTTATATCCTTGAAATTCGTATACCATATTTTAGTATTGGGTAATGAGTAGTGGGTATTGGGTAAATAATGTTTAAAATAAAACTCATTACCCATTACTCACTACACATTACTCGATTTAAACTTTCTCTATTACCACTGCATATCCCTGCCCTACACCAATACACATTGTTACCAATGCATATTTTTTATTTTGTTCATGCAATTCAATTGCAGCAGACAATAATATTCTTGCACCCGACATTCCTAGTGGATGCCCCAATGCAATTGCTCCACCATTTGGGTTGATTCTTGAATCATCATCTTTTAATCCCCATGAACGAATACATGCTAAGCTTTGTGCAGCAAAGGCTTCATTCAATTCAATAATATCAATATCGTTCATCGTTAATCCAGCTTTCGCTAATGCTTTGTTAGCAGCTTCAACCGGACCAATACCCATAATTCTTGGTTCAACACCTGCAGCTCCCATTGAAACTATACGAGCTAAAGGTTTTAAATTATTTTTTTTCAAACCTTCTTCAGAAGCTAATAACAAGGCAGCAGCGCCATCATTTAAACCTGATGCATTACCTGCTGTTACTGTACCATTTTTACGGAATGATGTTCTTAATTTAGATAATCCTTCTAAACTTGTACTAGGTTTGATGAATTCATCATTAGCAAACACAATTGGATCTCCTTTTTTCTGCGGGATACTTATCGGACTAATTTCTTTTGCAAATCTTCCACGCTCACGAGCAGCTGTAGCTTTCTGTTGAGATCTTAATGCAAATGCATCTTGGTCTTCTCTTGAAATTTGATGTATGTCGACTAAATTTTCTGCCGTTTCTCCCATCGCATCAACGCCGTACATTTCTTTCATTATCGGATTGATAAATCTCCAACCAAAACTTGTGTCGTGCATTTCTACATCTTTACCAAATGGTGTAGAAGCTTTAGACATTACCCAAGGGCCACGAGTCATTTGCTCTATACCACCAGCAATCATTAGGTCTGCATCGCCTACCATAATATGACGTGCAGCATCCATAGATGCTGATAAACCTGATGCACATAAACGATTAACTGTTACGCCTGGTACTTCTTGAGGAATTCCTGCAAGTAAACTCGACATACGTGCCACGTTTCTATTGTCTTCACCAGCTTGATTTGCACATCCTAAAATGACATCTCCTACTTCTTTAAAATTCACTTCAGGATATTTTTCCATTAATGATTTTAAAACATGAGCAGCTAAATCATCTGCTCTTACTGAAGATAGTGTTCCAGTAAAACTACCAATTGGTGTTCTTACACCACCTATTATATAAGCGTTTTTCATATTACCAATTTTTATCACTTCTGTATACCGTACCCTTAAACAAGGCTACTACTTTTTCATCTTGATTCAATACAGAAATATCGTACACTCCAATTTTATTTGTTAAAGATCTTTCTACTGTTTTTGTAGTAAGTACATCCCCATCTTTACATGGGAAAGTATGAGAGATTGATGTTTCAATCGACATACTTTTTCTTCCATAAGCATTGCTAGCAAAAGCTAATGAACTATCTGCCAAAGAATAAGTAATCCCTCCATGTAATACATCAAAACCATTCAACATTTCTTTTCGAACTGTCATTTTTAAAGTTGATATACCTTCACCAATTTCTAGTACTTCAATACCTAGCCATTTACTAAAGGCGTCGTTATCAAACATTCGATGTACTATTTCTTCAGCTTTGTTCATTATTTACTAATAAAAATGTTTGTTTTCTCTTACCATATGTTTCAATAATACGGATGGTCTGTATCGATCTTCTTCATAGGTCGACATTAAACTTTCTAACTCTTCTAGTACAGTTCCTAAACCAAGTTCATCAGCCCAACGTAAAAGTCCCTTTGGATAATTTACTCCTTTTGTCATGGCTAAATCGATATCTTCCATTGAAGCAATATTCAAATACAAAGTATCAATGGCTTCGTTAATTAACATCGAAATAATGCGTTTAAAAATATAATTTCCAAGTTCAACATCTTTGGATGCTTCAGCATTTAAAGCACCTTCACGATAGTCGTAAAAACCTACTGAAGATTTTCTGCCAAATCTTTTTGCTTCGTATAATCTTTTTTGTGTTAAGCTTGGTTTGAAACGTGGGTCGAAAAATAATTGTTCCCAAACTGTTTCAGTAACTTTATAATTTACATCGTGACCAATAAAATCCATCAATTCAAATGGACCCATTTTAAAGCCACCAATTTCTTTCATTGCCCAATCGATAGTTGCATAATCAGCAATACCTTCTTCAGCTAATCGAATAGCTTCTCCGTAAAAAGATCTTGCTACTCTATTCACGATAAATCCTGGAGTATCTTTACAAACTACAACCGTTTTACCCCATGATTTAATAAGTTCAATAGATTTATTCGTGATCGTATTATCTGTTTGAAGTGCTGGGATAATCTCTACCAAAGGCATAATATTCGCCGGATTGAAGAAATGAATCCCTATGAAACGCTCAGGTTTATTACATGCTGAAGCAATTGATGCAATTGATAAAGAAGATGTATTAGAAGCAAGAATACAAGTATCACTAACAATACTTTCTAATGCTGAAAATACTTCTTTCTTCACATCAATACTTTCTACTATTGCTTCAATAATTAATTCGCAATAATTAAGTTTATCGATACTTGATTGAAAAAATATATTCTTTAAAACTTCTTCTGATTTTTCTGGAGTACATTTACCTTTTTCGACTAATTTTTGAATTGATATTTTCAAATTATTAGCAGCAGATTGAGCAGCTACAGGATTAGCATCATAAACATGAACTTCATGTCCAGCCATAGCTGCAACTTGAGCGATACCACTACCCATTGCACCTGAACCTATAACTCCAACTTTTATCAATTCCATATTATTCTCCTTTAAACACAGGCTTTCTTTTTTCTAGGAAAGCATTTATTCCTTCTTGATTATCGTAAGTACTTGCAGCTTTAGCTTGCAAATCTTCTTCAATTTCTAATTGATCTTCTAGGTTATTGAACATCGATTCGTTCAATGCACGTTTTGTTAATCCAAAACCTTTTGTAGGCATTTGTGATAAGCGCGTAGCAATCTCTTCAGCATCAGACATCAAGTTTTCTGAAGCAGAAACTTTGTAAATCATACCATATTGTAAAGCTTGATCTGCAGAAACTTTATCTGCTAAAAACATCATTGCTGTTGCACGTTGCAAACCAACCAAACGAGGTAAGAAAAATGTTCCTCCACTATCTGGTATTAATCCGATATTCGAGAAAGATTGAATGAATGAAGCTTTATCACTTGCAATCACAATATCACAACATAATGCAATGTTTGCTCCTGCTCCAGCCGCAACGCCGTTTACAGCACAAACAATAGGCTTCTCTATATTTCTAATTCTAAGAACAATTGGATTATAATGTTCACGAACGATTGTATCGATTGTTGGTGCGTCTTCTGCGATTGCTTCAGCTAAATCTTGCCCTGCACAAAAAGCACGACCCTCGCCTGTAATTAAGATAGCACGGATATTAGCATCCTTTTCACACTCATCTAAACGAGCTTGAAATTCTAATGCCATTTCACGATTAAAACTATTCAACACATCAGGCCTATTCAGGGTGATGATGCCTAGATTTTCTTTTGTTTCAAATTTTATCGTCATTATCTATTTTATTTAACGAGCACACGAGCAAATTAACACTCGAGCACACGAATCAAATGCATTTAAAATAATCAAATGGTTCCAAGCAATCGTTGCATTTATACAACGACTTACATGCTGTAGATCCAAACTGACTTGTTAAACTTGTATTACTAGAGCCACAATGTGGGCAATTAACTTCTTCATCATGATCACCAGTTAACACATTTAATTTATGTTTCACCAGTTCATTCGGAGGTGCTATTCCATATTTTCGAAGCTTTTCTTTTGCCTCAGCATTCATCCAATCTGTTGTCCAAGCTGGAGTATAAACTGTTTCAATTTTAAAATCTTCAATTCCATTTTCACGTAAATTATTATGAATATCCATGCTTATGGCAGTCATAGCAGGGCATCCAGAATACGTTGGCGTAATGGTTATAATAAGCGAATGCCCTTCATAACGAAGGGCACGAATAATTCCAAGTTCAACAACACTGATCACCGGTATTTCGGGATCAGGAATTCCTTCCAGGACTTTCCATATTTCAGCGATGGGTTTCATTTGTTTACCATTGAGCACCCGGAAATGCGCGATGTAAATGTTGCATTTCGGCTAATAAAAATCCTAAATGTTCTGTATGTACACCATTACGACTTCCTCTTTGCATAAAGGTGTCTGATGGTAATGTTAATGTTGCTTCGGTTAAAACTGCATTTACTTTTGCTAACCAAGGCGTATGTAAAGCTGATAAATCGCAAGCAATTTTCTCATTGATCAGAATAGTATCAACTTCATTCATTTCGAACAATTCACCTGTGAAGCGATATAATTCGTTGATTGCATTTTGAACACGTGTTTTACTTACTTCAGTTCCATCACCTAAACGAATTATCCATTTAGAAGTATGGCGTAAATGATAAGTAATTTCTTTCAATGCTTTAGCAGCAATTGCAGCTAAAGTTTCATCGCTCGATTTTGTTAATTCAGCATATACTAATGAATCAAAAACATCAGCGAAAAAATGACGAACCATTACATAAGCAAAATCAACATTGGGTTGTTCAGCTAAAAATGTATTATAGAAATTTCTTTCGTCTCTTAAAAATGCTAAATCGTCGGCAGTCTTATTTTTACCTTCTACTTCAGCTGCATATTGCAAAATATGATTTGCATTACCTATTAAATCTAGTGCAATATTCGAGCATGCAATATCTTCTTCTAAGAAAGGTCCTTTGCTACTCATTTCGGATAAGCGATGACCTAAAATTAAATGTTGGTCAGCTAAACGAAGTAAATATATGTATAGTGCTTCTTGTTTTGTCATGATTACATGTGTGTAATTCCTTCAGGAACTGTATAGAAAGTTGGATGACGATAAACTTTATCGTTTGATGGGTCGAAGAATGATTCGATATCTTCTGGTGAAGATGCTACGATTTCTGATGCTGGTACTACCCAAATGTTTGTCCCCTCGCTTCTTCTGCAATAAAGGTCTCTTGCATTTTGCAAGGCCATTTCTTTATCGTGTGCGTGTACGGAACCACTGTGTTTATGTGGTTGACCAGGTTTACTTTGCACAAATACTTCCCATAATAATCCTTGTGAGTCACTCATAATATTAAGCTGCTTTAGTGTTTAGTTTTTGTTTTTCTGCATAAGCATTTGCTGCTTCACGTACCCAAGCACCATCGTTATGTGCTTTAATTTTTGCAGTGATACGTTCTTTATTGCAAGGTCCATTTCCTTTAACAACATTCCAGAATTCATTCCAGTCTATATCGCCAAAATCATATCCTTTTTTCTCTTCATTCCATTTTAAATCAGCATCAGGAACTGTTAATCCAATATGTTCAGCTTGAGGAACTGTTTGATTTACGAAACGTTGACGAAGTTGATCATTCGTTTCTCGTTTGATTTTCCATTTCATTGCGTTCTCTGTGTTTGGAGATTCCGAATCTTTCGGACCAAACATCATTAAACTTGGCCACCACCATCTGTTGATAGCATCTTGAGCCATTGCTTTTTGCTCTGGAGAACCACTCGCTAATACACACATAATTTCATACCCTTGGCGTTGGTGGAATGATTCTTCTTTACATATTCTCACCATTGCACGAGCATAAGGCCCATATGATGTACGTTGCAACATTACTTGATTCATTATGGCAGCACCATCTACTAACCATCCAATTGCTCCAATATCTGCCCATGTTAAAGTAGGGTAATTGAAGATTGATGAATATTTCGCTTTACAAGTATGTAACTGATCTAATAATTCTTCTCTTGAAATGCCCATCGATTCTGCAGCACTGTATAAATATAGACCGTGTCCACCTTCATCTTGTACTTTTGCTAACAAAACCATCTTTCTACGAAGGCTTGGAGCTCGAGTAATCCAGTTACCTTCAGGCATCATGCCTATAATTTCCGAATGTGCGTGTTGAGAAATCTGACGGATTAAATGTTTACGGTATTGCTCCGGCATCCAGTCCTTAGGTTCAATCATCTCATTTTTAGCTAGTTTTGACTCAAACCAAGCTTCTAATTCTTGTTCGTTTAATTGCGACATAGTTTACAATTGCTTATGACAAATTTATAAAAATATTGGTATCCCGAAAGCATAAAACACTTATTCGGAATCGTTCAAAAAAACAAAAATTCAAACGTATTGTTCCAAAACGATTCCTTTTTATATTTTTACACACAAATTACTAGAATGGCAAAATTTCATCCCTTAAAAGTAGCTGATATCCGTAGAGAAACAGCAGACAGTGTGAGTATCGCTTTTGAGATACCTTCAGCCTTTGCAAACGAGTACCAATACACTCAAGGTCAGTACGTAACAATAAAAATGATGGTTAATGGCGAAGAAATTCGTCGTTCATATTCTCTTTGTAGCAGTCCAGTTGCTGATCAAGATTTCAGAATCGCAGCTAAAAAAGTGAAAGACGGAAGAATGTCGGTTGCTTTAAACGATAATTTAAAAGTTGGAGATATTGTTGATGTGATGACTCCAATGGGTAATTTTTACCATATATCATCAACTTCTAATAAACATATCGTATTGTTTGCTGGTGGATCAGGTATCACACCAATGCTTTCTATCATTAAAACATTATTAAAACAAGATCCTTCATGTACACTTACCTTATTTTATGGTAATCAAAATGAAGAATCAACCATATTTAAGACAGAATTAGAAAGCATCGCTCAAACAAATAGCGATAAATTCAAACTATTCTCAATTTTAGACCAAGCTCCAAGCAATCACCCAGCTTTATATTCAGGCTTAATGACTGTAGAAAAAGTGAAAGCTTTAATTGAAAATCATGTTGGATTGAATATGGATAATGAGTTTTTCATTTGTGGACCAACCCCAATGATGAAAAATGTTGAAGAATCACTTCATTCTTTAAATATTTCGAAAGATAAAATTCATTTGGAATATTTCACATCAACATTAGACGCTAATCAAACTACAGCTGTTATAACAGATGGAGAAAAAATTGTAGCACAAGTAACTGTAATAATGGATGGTGACGAAACTACATTTGAATTAGCTTCTGATGGAAAAAATATATTAGATGCAGCAATGGATCAAGATGTAGATGTCCCTTTCTCTTGTAAAGGAGGCGTTTGCTGTACTTGTCGTGCTAAAGTATTAGAAGGCAAAGTAAAAATGAAAACCAACTACGCGTTAACCGACGAAGAGGTTGAAGAAGGTTTTATTTTAACTTGCCAAGCACACCCACTAACTCCAGTGGTTGTGGTGGATTATGACGTTTAAAAAGAGTAATGGGTAATGAGTAGTGAGAAAAAACTCAAAACCTTTACTCATTACCCACTACCCACTACTCATTACTCAATAAAAATGAATATCATCATCACCGGCGCTTCGAGTGGAATTGGCTTTGAAGCAGCATTAGAATGGATTAAAGATTCTCAGAATACCGTTGTTGCTATTGCTAGAAACATCGATAAGCTTAAGCGTTTGCATCAAATTGCAAAAGATTTAAATCCTGAATGCAATTTAATTCCTGTTCAATTTGATATTGTTAGTGGTGAATACGAACAAGGATTAATTCCATTTTTACATCAAAAATTAGATGGTAAAATTGATATTTTAGTGAACAATGCTGGTGAATTAATCAACAAGCCTTTCTTGGAACAAACCGATGAAGATTGGTATCAAATGTTCGATAGTAACTTACTCGGACATGTACACATGGTTCGACATTTAGCTGAATACATGAATGAAGGCTCACATATCCTGAACATCAGTAGTATGGGTGGTTTCCAAGGCACAGATAAATTCGCAGGATTAAGTTCTTATTCTGCAATGAAATCGGCCTTATGTAATTTCACAGAGTTACTTGCTGTTGAATTACAACACCTAAAAATATCGGCAAATTGCTTAGCCTTAGGTTCTGCTCAAACTGAAATGTTAGAAAAATCGATGCCAGGTTATGAATCTCCAATTATGGCATTCGAAATGGGTAAATACGTTGCAGACTTTGCTCTTACTGGGCATAAGTTTTTCAATGGGAAGATCTTGCCTGTAGCTCTGCTGAAACCCTAATTCCAACTACTATTAGATTAAATTCTAAATCCTAAATTCTAAATTCTAATATCAATTAGTCAAGAAATCAAGTAGTCAAAAGGTCAAGCAATCACTATAACAGGCAGGTGCAGCACCGGAAAATTAACTGAATTAGCTATAAAACATTTTTTATTTGCTTCTTCGTGAAGTTTGATAGCTAGTTCTGCTTTATCTGAATTTGTTATAGTAATAGTTGGTTTCAATATTACTTCTCGGAATTTGCCTCCACCAGTTTTCGCTTCTTCCATGATGCCTTCAGCATCATCAACATAATCTGTTACTATAATTCCGTTATCAGCACAAAAATGAAAATACCATAGCATATGGCAAGTCGACAATGCAGATAGTAACATCTCTTCTGGGTTGTATTTACTAGCATCTCCACGGAATGCTGGATCTGAAGAACCTAATAAATCTTCTTTGCCTTTTGCTGAAATTATATGATCTCTGCTGTATGCATCATATTTACTTGTACCTGTTCCTAAATTGCCTGTCCAAGTAATTTTTAATTTATAATGATGTTCTTTCATAATTTGAAGCTTTCTCGAACTTACAAATTATTCTATCAATTCTTCTTGAAAAATAACTTTACCTGTAGATAAATTATATAATCCACCTACAATCTTCAATCGACTATTTTCTACAAATTCCTCTAAAATTGGAGTAGAATGCTGAAGTAAATTTACGCCATGCTTAATGTTCGCATCTACTGCTAAAGGAATATTCTTTTTGTCTTTTGCAGAAGCTTCCTGTTGTTCAATTTCATCATTTATATACTCGATGATTTTACCAATATGATCATTATGAATCTTACTAGAGTCGTTAAGAAATGCTTTAATCGCACCACAATTTTCATGTCCGAGTACTACTATTAAATTACAATGAAGATGCTCCACCGCATATTCTATACTTCCTAATTCTAAGTCACCAATTACATTTCCAGCAGTTCGGATTGAAAAAATATCTCCCAAACCTTGATCGAAAATAATTTCTGGAGAAACTCTAGAATCAGAGCAACTAACTACAATAACAAAGGGATGTTGTGCCGATTGAATTTCCCTAACTTGAGACATACTCTCGTTAGGATGTACAGCTAAGCCACTTACAAAACGGAGATTCCCGTCAATTAGTTTTTGTAAAAGACTGTCTGAAATTAAATGATTTTCTTGAGCAAAAACTGTTACTGAGAACAAGATTAGCGAGATAAAAAAGATAAAATTTTTCATATAAAACACCTAAAATGAAACCATACGACAAATTTGTCGTTGTTAATTATTTTGGGTGTATATATATCAATTGATAGAAGAAAGCAAAAGCTTCCAAGCATCAACTACGTTTCCATTATCTAAAAATTCTTTCGCTACTAAATGGATTTGATTTTCACTTAGTTTTCCATAGGTGTTTTTTAATTCAGATTTTTCAGAATAATCTAGTGTAGGTATTATTTCAACATTACCTAATTGGCCTAAATTATTTCCAGTTAAAACCTTAGAATTTCTAATATATTCAGGTAAGGCATCTACGCCGATACCCATAGTGGTTAAGGGTTTCGCCACTTGGAATAATGAATCTTTTGTAACTCGAGAATACCAATCGCCACCTAATCTAGCAACATGATCCATTTTCAACTGATCGATTTTTCCATCAGCATCTAATACATCTTCGGAAATATGCATAGCTACAACTTCTGCTAGTACTAAATTTCCTGCACCAGGTGTTTCTGCTAATGCAATTACATCTCTTACTATGCATTCGAATTGTACAGGAGCTTCTTTAACTCGAGGAGGTTTTACAAACTCTGATTTCAATTCTGTGAAACCAGCTTTAATAAATTCATTTACTCCTTTAGGATATTCTGTACTCGACAATGAAGTTTGTTGTACCATATCGTAATTAACGATATTGATGGTACACTCTTTTATCTTCAATACATTATCCAAAGTATGTTTAGTAGTATTATCTCTAACTCTTCGAGCAGGTGAAAACACAAGGATTGGAGGATTCGAACTAAATAAATTGAAGAACGAAAAAGGACTCAAATTTACATTTCCATCTTCGTCTACAGTACTAACAAATGCTATTGGTCTGGGCGCAACAGCATATTGTAAAAACATCTGTGTTTGCTGAGGACTAAGGTCTTTAATGTTTAGGGTTTTCATATTTGAGTATTGAGTAGTGGGTATTGAGTAGTGGGTAAAAAATTAAATTCTCATTACCCATTACTCACTACCCATTACTATTTTACTATTTTTTTAACTTCAAAATTGAAAAATCTGTATCAACTTTTCTTAATGTATTGCTTAATCTACCTAAGCCTGTGATTTCCATTTCAACTACATCACCATCTTGTAACCATTGAGATTTGTAAGATTTATCGTTTAATAAACCTGTACCATTTAATTCCAAGAAACAACCTGTACCAACAGTTCCAGAACCAATCACATCACCTGGTAAAATATCTACTCCATAAGCGCAACGTTCAATAATTTCAGCAAATGTCCAATCCATATCAGCTACATTACCTTCTGACACTTGGATTCCATTTACCCAACATTTCATTTCTAACTTATAGTTATTTCCTACATGATGCTCTTTTGCAGCTGTCATGTATTCTGCCAATTCATCTGGAGTAACTAACCAAGGACCAATTACCGTAGAGAAATCTTTCCCTTTAGCTGGACCAAGATTTAGTAGCATTTCTTCCATTTGGAGAGTTCTAGCACTCATATCATTCATGATGCAATAACCAGCAATATATTCATCAGCTTCAGCAGCTCTAATATTTCTTCCTTTTTTACCAATAACAGCAGCAATTTCTAATTCGAAATCTAATTTTTCAAAATGATCAGGCATGCATTGAATTTCACCAGGACCTTGAACTGCATTATGATTGGTGAAATAGAAAATTGGATATTGATCAAATTCTTTAATCATTTCTACACCTCTATTTCTTCGTGCTGCAGCTACATGTTGACGGAATGCATAACCATCTCTACAAGATGTAGGATGTGGAACTGGTGCCATTATTTCGAAAAACACTTCTTCTCTAGCTTCTATAGAACCATCTTTAATGCCATTATTAACAGCATGTGCACGTTCCATTAATTCCTCTCCTCCCCACAAAAATTCGTTCATCGTGTTGGGAATCAACTTGTCTACAGAATGCAAATTGTAAATATGTCGACCAATAAATACTCCTAATTTTTCTACCTCTTCGGTTTTATAAGAAACTAATTTCATAGCGTTTTAATTTCTTCAAAACTAACAAAATATTAGACATCCAATTATGACAAAATCCATTTGTTTAAATAAAAAATAAATCTATATTCGTCCTTTTATACCCTTATTTGATGAACCAATCTTATCTATGGCATACTGCTGAAACTGAGCATATATTCTTATCAAGAATACTCAGCAAGATTGTGTTCGCACAATATTCTTTCTCCTTAAATTAATATTAAATCTAGCCTTAGAGGCGGATTAGTACCTAATTATTTCATTTTTTTTACTAATTTTCATTGTTAATTCTTAATTAATAAATATGCCTATATACCACAAATTGGGGCAAATTCCCCATAAGCGTCATACCATTTTCCGCAAACCGGATGGTAAATTGTATGCAGAAGAGCTGGTTTCTACTGAAGGCTTTTCGAATGTCTATTCACTTATTTATCATTGTCACCCTCCTACCATCGTGAAAGATTTAGGAGAACCCTACTCTGTCGAACCTAAAATTGCTCGTGAAAAGCACTTAAAACACACAAGTTTAAAAGGCTTTAAAATTCAAGCTGAAGATGATTATTTAAAATCACGTAAGCCCGTTTTAGTAAACTCTGATTTACATATTTCTTTGGCAGCTCCAAAGAAATCGATGACCGACTATTTCTTCAAAAATTCTCAGGCAGATGAAATGATTTTCATTCATGTTGGCTCTGGAACTTTGAAAACAGGATATGGAAAAATTAAATTTGAATATGGTGATTATTTAATCATTCCTCGCGGAACCATTTACCAATTAGAATTTAATGATGAAAACAATAGACTTTTCATTCTAGAGTCGTTTACTCCAATAACTTCTCCAAAACGCTATCGCAACCATGTTGGTCAATTGTTAGAACACTCTCCTTTCTGCGAGCGTGACATGAAATTACCACAGGATTTAGAATGCTTTGATGAAGTTGGAGATTTTAAAGTATTGATTAAAAAACAAGGATTAATATATCCTTATACTTATGGAACACACCCTTTCGATTTTGCAGGATGGGATGGTTTCCATTACCCTTGGGCAATTTCAATTCACGATTTCGAACCAATAACTGGACGAGTACATCAACCACCTCCAGTACACCAAATGTTCGAAGCTCATAACTTTGTGGTTTGTTCTTTCGTGCCTCGTAAATACGATTATCACCCTCAAGCAATTCCTGCTCCTTATAACCATAGCAACGTAGATTCTGATGAAGTTCTGTATTATGTTGATGGTGATTTTATGAGTAGAAAGAGCGTTGAAAAAGGTCAAATTACTTTACACCCAGGAGGTATTCCTCACGGACCACATCCCGGAACTGTAGAACGTTCTATCGGAAAAGAAACAACTGAAGAATTAGCTGTAATGGTTGATCCTTTCAGACCACTAATGCTAACCGAAGACGCCATTGGCATTGAAGATCCAACGTATTTTAGTAGTTGGCAGGAAGACGTTTCTTAGTAGTGAGTATTGAGTATTGAGTAATGAGTAAAAAAATCTAATATCTAATATCTAATATATCTAATATCTAATAATAATAAAATGGAAACAATAGATAAATCAAATCAACTTGCTGAGTTGCATAAGGATCATAATCCAGCTGATGACTTTTTGCCTTTATTAGGCACGGATTACATCGAGTTTTACGTAGGAAATGCTAAACAAGCATCGTATTTCTACAGATCAGCATTCGGCTTTGAATTAGTAGCATATGCAGGCCCTGAGACGGGTGTTCGTGGTAAAGCTTCTTATGTTTTACAACAAGATAAAATCAGGTTAGTATTAACAACTTCTTTCGATCCGAATTCTGAAATTTCTGAACATGTAAAATTACATGGTGATGGAGTGAAAGTTTTAGCGATTTGGGTTGATGATGTTGAATATTCTTATGCTGAAGTAATGAAAAGAGGTGCTGAATCAGTTTCTGCTCCACAATCATTAACGGATGAGCATGGTGAAGTAAAAATCGCAACGATTAAAACTTACGGTGATACAGTTCATACTTTCGTTGAACGCAAAAACTACAAAGGTGCTTTTATGCCTGGCTTTAAAGCTACTCCAAAAGATCCAATTGCAGTACCATTGGGCTTCAAATTTGTTGACCATTGTGTAGGTAATGTAAACTGGGGTGAAATGAATAAATGGGTGAAATTCTACGAAGAAGTAATGGGCTTCAAACTATTGATTACATTCGATGATTCAGATATCTCAACTGAATATTCTTCTTTAATGTCGAAAGTAGTTTCTAACGGAACTGGCTATGTAAAATTCCCAATCAACGAACCAGCAAAAGGTAAAAAGAAATCACAAATTGAAGAATATGTAGAGTTCTACCAAGGTTCTGGAGTACAACATATCGCAATTGCTACGGATAACATCATCGAAACAGTTTCTGAATTGAGACGTAGAGGGGTTGAATTCCTATATGTTCCTGAAACATATTATGAAGATTTAATGGAAAGAGTTGGAACTATTGATGAGGATATTAATGAATTGAAAAAATTAAACATCCTTGTAGATAGAGATCCAGAAGGCTACCTATTACAAATCTTTACAAAACCAGTTGAAGACAGACCAACCGTATTCTACGAAATCATTCAAAGAAGAGGAGCTACTTCATTCGGTAAAGGTAACTTCAAAGCTTTATTCGAATCAATCGAAAGAGAACAAGAATTAAGAGGTAACTTATAATTCTAATCAAACTTCATACTAAAGAGCATGGGACTTACTCTCATGCTCTTTTTGCTTTGTAAAATTTTGTTACTTTTGAAACTTAATAACAACAAATGAAACGAATCGCAATATTTGCTTCTGGCTCCGGCTCTAATGCTCAAAGAATCATGGAACATTTCAAACGAAATAAAGAAATGGAAGTGGCTTTGGTATTATGCAATAAACCCGATGCTTATGTATTGCAACGTGCAGATAATTTCGAAGTACCAACCCACGTATTCACCAAAGACGAACTTCTTCACACTAATTCTATCGATAATTTATTAAAGAATTTAGAAATAGATATCCTAGTGCTTGCTGGATTTATGTGGCTTTTACCAGAACGTTTTATTCAAAATTACCCGAAAAGAATCGTGAACATCCATCCTGCTCTACTTCCTAAACATGGTGGTGCTGGTATGTTTGGCCGTAAAGTTCATGAATCTGTATTGAAATCTAAAGATCCTGAAACAGGAATTACCATTCATTATGTGAATGAGAATTTTGATGAAGGTGAAATCATCTACCAATCGAGATGTATTGTTGATAAAAACGACGATCTTGAAAAATTGGCCTACAAAGTTCACCAATTAGAGCATATTCATTACCCGAAAATCATCGAGGATTTATTAAAAAAACTAGATAAAAAAGTATACCCCGAAAACCATTAATTTTTCATAAACTTGCGCATCCAAAATATTTCTAAATGAGCGCAACAGTAAAGGTTAAAAACGCCTTAATATCAGTTTATTACAAAGACAATCTAGAACCTATTATTCATTTACTTCACAAACATGGAGTGAATATTTATTCAACTGGAGGCACAGAAACCTTTATCAAGAACTTAGGAGTTCCTGTAATTCCGGTAGAAGACCTAACTTCTTACCCTTCAATTTTAGGTGGAAGAGTGAAAACTTTACACCCAAAAGTTTTTGGTGGAATTTTATCTAGAAGATCTTTAGACGCTGACAAAGCTCAATTAGAACAATATGAAATTCCTGAAATCGACTTAGTAATTGTTGATTTATATCCTTTCGAAGAAACTTTAGCTTCTGGGGCTTCAGAGCAAGACATTATCGAGAAGATTGACATTGGTGGAATTTCATTAATCCGTGCAGCTGCTAAAAACTTCAATGATGTATTAATCGTTTCTTCTAAAAACGACTATCCATACTTACAAGACGTACTAGAGAGAAATGATGGCCACTCAACTTTAGAACAACGCAAAGAACTTGCTAAGCGCGCTTTCAACACAAGTTCTCATTACGATACAGCAATTTTCAATTACTTCAATCAAGAAAATCCTTTAGAAGTATTTAAGCAAAGCATACAATCATCTCAAGTACTTAGATATGGTGAGAATCCTCATCAAAAAGGTGTTTTCTATGGTAATTTAGATGATATGTTCGAAAAGCTTAACGGTAAAGAGCTTTCGTATAATAATTTAGTAGATGTTGACGCTGCTGTTGAATTGATTAAAGAATTCTCTGAGCCTACATTTGCTATCTTAAAACATACTAACGCATGCGGACTAGCTTCTAGAAGCAGTTTGAAACAAGCATGGATTGATGCTTTAGCAGGTGACCCTGTTTCGGCATTCGGTGGAGTGATCATTACCAACCGTGTTATTGATATCGAAACTGCTAAAGAAATTCATTCATTATTCTGCGAAGTATTAATTGCTCCAGGATTCGATGCTGAAGCTGTTACATTATTATCAGAGAAGAAAAACAGAATATTATTAGTTCAAAAGAAAGTTGAATTGCCAACAAAGCTTTTCAAAACACTATTGAACGGAGTAATTGAACAAGATAAAGACCTATCTATGGAAGGTATCTCAGAAATGAGACCTGTTACAACGAAAGTTCCTACGGAACAAGAATACCTCGACTTAGCATTCGCTAATAAGTTAGTAAAACATACAAAATCGAACACTATTATCCTTGCTAAAGGAAATCAATTGTTAGCAAGCGGTGTTGGTCAAACTTCTAGAGTTGATGCGTTAAAACAAGCTATTATTAAAGCACAATCGTTTGGTTTCGACTTAAATGGAGCAGTAATGGCTTCTGATGCCTTTTTCCCATTCCCTGATTGTGTAGAGATTGCAGGAAACGCAGGTATTACAGCTGTTATCCAACCTGGTGGTTCAATTAAAGATCAAGATTCTATTCAGTATTGCAATGATCATAACCTTGCCATGGTTATGACTGGAATCAGACACTTTAAGCACTAGTATTGACATTTATGGATTTTTATTCATAAATTGACGATAATTTTATCATAATATATTGAAATATAAGAAGCAATGGGATTATTCAATTTTTTCACGCAAGAAATTGCGATTGACTTAGGAACAGCAAATACATTAATTATACATAACGATAAGGTTGTGGTTGATGAGCCATCTATTGTGGCTATCGATCGTAAAACCAGCAAAGTTATTGCCGTAGGAAAGCAAGCCATGCAAATGGATGGTAAAGCTCACGACGGTATTAAAACAATCAGACCATTAAAAGATGGTGTAATCGCAGACTTCGATGCTGCGGAACACATGATCAGAGGTATGATTAAAATGATTAATCCAGGACGTGGATGGTTTCTTCCATCATTACGTATGGTAATTTGTATTCCTTCAGGTATTACAGAAGTTGAGAAACGTGCGGTACGTGACTCTGCAGAAATTGCTGGAGCGAAAGAAGTATACATGATTCACGAGCCAATGGCTGCTGCAATTGGTATCGGTATCGATGTTGAAGAACCAATGGGTAATATGATCATTGATATCGGTGGTGGTACTACCGAAATTGCTGTCATTGCTTTATCCGGTATCGTATGTGATCAATCTATCCGTGTTGCGGGTGATAACTTCGATAGTGATATCGTTCAATACATGCGTAGAGAACATAATATTTTAATTGGTGATCGTACTGCTGAGAAAATTAAAATCGAAGTTGGTGCAGCACTTACTGAATTAGATGAACCACCTGCAGATTTCGCTGTTCAAGGTAGAGATTTAATGACAGGTGTGCCGAAACAAATTAAAGTATCTTATACTGAAATTGCTCATTGTTTAGATAAGTCTATTTCTAAAATTGAAGAAGCTATTTTGAAAGCTTTAGAGATTACTCCTCCAGAATTATCAGCAGATATTTACCAAACAGGTATCTACTTAACTGGTGGTGGTGCATTGCTTAGAGGATTAGATAAACGTATTTCTGGAAAAACTAAATTACCTGTTCATATCGCTGAAGATCCATTACGTGCAGTAGTTAGAGGTACTGGTATCGCTTTGAAAAACATTGGTAATTTCAAATTCTTAATGACCTAATTATTGAAAGCAAAATCATAAATGCGTAATCTTTGGCTATTCTTTCTTAGGTACTATGCTTTCTTTTTATTCTTGGCGCTAGAAGCCTTTGCTATTGTATTGATGGTTAACAATAACAGTTACCATAGTGCATCCTATTTTAATTCAGCAAATGCAATTAGTGCGGATGTATTCAGTAAAGTTGCAGACGCTAAAACTTTCATCAACTTACAAACAGTTAACGATAGTTTGTCTAAAGAAAATGCTCGATTATTAAATTTACTATTTTCTTCTCCGTATTCTAATTCCGTAAAAAGAGTAGTGGTTGGAGATTCCACTTCTCAACGTCGTTATACATATATAGAAGCTAAAGTGGTTAACAATTCTGTAAAGAATAGAAATAACTATTTGACATTAGATAGGGGTTCTTTACAAGGTGTCAAACCAAAGATGGGCGTTATCTGTGGAAATGGAATTGTAGGAACTGTTAAAGATGTAAATGAACATTTCTGTACAGTGATTTCTTTCCTTCATAAAGATTCTAAAATTTCAGCTCGATTAAATTCTACGAAAGATTATGGCTCGCTTGTGTGGGAAGGTTTAAACCCTCGATTTGCACAATTGAAAGATATTCCAACTCACGTAAAAGTAAAACTCGGGGATTCTGTTACTACAACTGGATACTCTCAAAAATTTCCTGAAAATATTTTCGTTGGAAGAGTTGTAAAATGTGATTTGAAAAGTGGAGATAATTTCTACAATATCGAAGTTGCTTTGTCGACAAGCTTTTCAACGTTAAGATATGTTTATATTGTTGAAGATAATTTTGCTGAAGAATTATCAAACTTAGAAAGTAAGGAGGTTGAGAAATGATAGGTGTATACTTAAGTAATATATTTCGTTTCTTCTTTTTAATCTTACTTCAAGTTTTAGTATTGAATAATATTGGCTTATACAATATGGTTAACCCCTATTTATACGTGATGTTTATTCTTTTACTTCCCTTAGAAACTCCTCTATACCTATTGCTAGGCTTATCATTCGCAATGGGATTGTCGATAGATATATTCTCAAACACTGGAGGAATGCATGCCGCAGCATGTACTCTAATGGCTTTCGTTCGCCCTCTAGTTTTATTAATCATTACTCCTCGTGGAGGTTACGAACATCAACCTGTACCGAATTTAAGAAACATGGGAATCCAATGGTTCCTCACGTATTCAGTAATTCTAGTTTTAGTTCATCATTTACTTTTATTTCAATTAGAAGTATTTAGATTGAATGAGTTTCTAATTACCTTTACAAGATCAATATTAAGTACAATCTTTACCTTAATATTAATTTTCATTGCTCAATATTTAACAGGTAGTTCGAAGAAAAGAATATGAACATCTTTTTCGAAAGAAAATTCGTAATACAAGGTTTGGTAGTTTTCATTGCCATTATTCTGCTATCTCGTTTATTTTATATTCAAGTTATTGATGATAGTTATTTCTTATCGGCAAATAACAATGTACTTCGAAAAATTAATATCTATCCTGCTCGCGGTATTATTTACGATAGGAATGGTCGTATTCTCGTTCAAAATGAACCTGTGTATGATTTGATGGTAATTCCTAAACAAACGAAAGAAATTGACACACTTAACTTTTGCAATCTGATTGGTATAACAAAAGCTGAGTTTATCGAGAAGATTAAAAAAGCAAGAAAATATTCGCCTTTCAAATCATCAATTTTCGAAAAACAATTATCAGCTAGAGTTTATGCTTCGTTCCAAGAACAATTGTATGAGTTCCCTGGGTTTTATGTACAAAATCGAACAGTACGTAAATATCCTGATTCTACGGCTGCTCATATGCTTGGTTATATTGGTGAAGTTGATGATCGTATTATCGCAAAAACAAATAACTACTATCAACTTGGTGATTATATAGGAATCAGTGGGATTGAAAAATCATATGAAAATATCTTAAGAGGTCAACGTGGTACGAAAGTAATCATGGTTGATGTACTTAATCGTGAACAAGGTTCTTATGAAAATGGAGCTTACGATACTGTTGCTATTGCCGGAGAAAAATTAGTATCATCTATCGATTTTAGAATTCAAAAACTCGGTGAAGAGTTGATGAAAAATAAAAAAGGTAGTGTGGTAGCAATAGAACCAAGTACAGGAGAAATCTTATGTTTTATAAGTAGTCCGGGTTACGATCCTAATTTATTGGTTGGTAGAGAACGTGGAAATAATTACGTCAAATTATTGAAAGATTCTCAAAAGCCTTTATTTGTTAGGCCTTTGATGGCACAATACCCTCCAGGATCCATTTTCAAAGCAGTAGAAGCTTTAATTGCTCAGCAAGAAAATCTAATTTATCCTGAAACCAGATTCCCTTGTGGCGGTGGATATAATTATGGAAATAGAACTTTGAAATGCATGCACGTGCACTCTCCTCTTGATTTAAGAGAGTCAATCGCTCAATCGTGTAATTCTTATTATTGCTGGACTTTCAAAAAAATAATCGATCAAGGGAATTACGGATCTGCTGAAAAGAATTTCTTAAAATGGAGAGAATACGTAAACAATTTTGGTATTGGAAAGAAAACAGGAATCGATTTGCCAAATGAATTGAATGGTTTATTACCGACTGTAAAATTTTATGATAATTACTACGGTTCTGGTCGATGGAAATCATCTACAATTATTTCATTGGCAATTGGTCAGGGTGAATTAGGTGTTACTCCATTACAAATGGCCAATGTAACAGCAGCTATTGCTAATAAAGGTTGGTATTATAATCCACATTTGATTAAGGCTATCGGAAATAACAATACTCAGAAAAAAGAATACACAACTAAGAACTACTTAGGCATTGACACATCATACTTTGGAGTGGTAATAGAAGGTATGCATGATGTGGTAGAACGTGGAACGGCAACATATGCAAAAATTAATGGTATAGCAATGTGCGGTAAAACAGGTACTGCTCAAAACCCGCATGGTAAGGACCATTCAGTATTCTTTGCCTTCGCACCGAAAGATAATCCAAAGATTGCTATCGCTGTAGTTGTTGAAAATGCAGGCTTCGGTTCTATCTGGGCAGCTCCTATTGCAAGTTTATTAGTTGAAAAATATTTAACAGATTCTATTAGTCGCCCAAGATACTATGTTGACCGTTTGAAAAATGCAGATTTAATTCACGCGCCAGTAGTATCAGAAGAAGACAAAAAGAAAGCGGAAGAAAAGAAGAAGAAAAATTAAATGAAGTGTTCGTCGAAGCGTCCTCGCTTCGACAAAATAAAAAATATCGAAGTGAGGACACTTAGATGAACAAATAAAAATTAAATGAGCGAGTTACGTCAAAATAAGTTCTGGAAAAACATCGATACTCCTACCCTAGTATTATACTTGGTGTTGGTGATTATCGGTTGGCTCAGTATTTACTCTGCGGTGTACGACGAGAATCATCGTTCTATTTTTGATATAGAAAGAAATTATGGTAAGCAGTTAATTTGGATCGTTACTGCATTCTTCATTGGCTTCATGATTATCATGATAGAGTCGAAATTCTATTCTGTATTTTCCTACGGAATCTATGGAGTTACACTCATTCTACTCGTTGCAGTACTCTTTTTTGGTAAGTATGTAAATGGCTCTAGATCTTGGTTTGAAATAGGTTCCTTCCGTTTACAACCCGCCGAATTTGCAAAGTTTGCCACGGCATTAGTTATAGCTAAATACATCAGTACCACCAATAAAAAGCTCAAAGATATTCGAACGATATCAGCAAGTTTGGGAATCTTATTCCTCCCGATGGCCCTTATTTTATTACAAGGTGATGTGGGTTCGGCAGTTTCATATGTAGCCTTTATTTTCGTTTTATATAGAGAAGGTTTAACTGGATACGTATTGGTATTAGGTGTATTATTAGGAGTAATTTTCATACTCGCATTACTTTATCCACCATTCTATATATACTTAGGAATTACACTCGTTGCAATAGCAATGTATATCTACCTGCGTAAAAAGAAAAACTCATTAACAATTATCATCATCGCTACTGTGATGTCGATTTCTATGGTAGCTGGATTTGATTATACATTCAACCATATTTTAAAAACTCATCATAGAGATCGTTTAAATAATTTGGTTGGAAAAGAAGTCGACCTAAAAGGTGCAGGATACAATGTTAACCAAAGTAAAATTGCAATTGGCTCTGGAGGTGTAACAGGAAAAGGTTATTTAAATGGAACACAAACGAAATACGATTTCGTACCCGAACAAAGTACCGACTTTATTTTTTGCACCGTTGGTGAAGAATTCGGATTCGCTGGAAGTGTTGTATTAATAGGACTTTTCACAGCTTTGCTACTTCGAATAATATTTCTCGCCGAACGACAAAGATCAGCATTTAGTAGGATTTACGCCTATGGTGTAGCCAGTATATTATTCATACACTTAACTATCAATATTGGTATGACTATCGGATTGGTTCCAGTAATTGGTATTCCATTACCATTTGTAAGTTATGGAGGAAGTTCGTTGTGGAGCTTTACCATACTTTTATTCATATTGATAAAGCTCGACTCGAACAGACAGAATATTATCCGATGATCGTGTGCTAGTGTGCTCGTGTGTTCATATGCTCATGAGCACACGAGCATTCGAACTTACGAACATACTATATTTACAATTCTACCCTTAACAAATATGAATTTTTTAAGCTCCTTACCTTCTAATTGCTTTTGCACATCAGCGTTTGCAAGTACGATCGCTTTTGCATCGGCTTCAGAAATTTCAACTGGCATAGATACATTTGTACGTGTTTTACCATTGAAAGATATAGGGTAAGAGAATTCACTTTCTACTAAATATTCTTCTTTGAATTCAGGGTATTTAGCATACGTAATTGAATCTGTTTCACCTAAAAGTTTCCAGCACTCTTCTGCAATATGTGGTGCGTATGGAGATAATACTATCGTTAAGTCTTTCAGAATTTCACGTTTATTACATTTCAAATCTGTCAATTCATTTACACAAATCATGAAACTACTTACAGAGGTATTGAACGAGAATTTCTCCACATCATCCTGTACTTTTTTAATGATTTTATGTAGTGATTTATATTCTTCTTTTGTAGGAGTTTCATCACTCACAACAAAATCAAAATTATCATTATGGAATAACTTCCAGAACTTACGTAAGAATTTGAACACACCCTCAATACCATTGGTATTCCATGGTTTGCTCTGCTCCAATGGGCCTAAAAACATCTCGTACATACGAAGTGTGTCTGCTCCATATCGTTCGATAATATCATCAGGATTTACCACATTGAATTTCGATTTCGACATCTTCTCTACTTCCGAACCACAAAGGTATTTACCATCGCTTAATACAAATTCTGCGTCTTTATATTCAGGTAATGAAACCTTGAATTTCTCAAGATCTAAAATATCATTCGAAACGATATTTACATCAACATGTAATGCAGTTGTTTGGTATTCTTTTCTTAAATCGTATGATACAAATTTGTTGGTACCATTAATACGATACACAAAATTCGAACGGCCCTGAATCATTCCTTGGTTAATTAATTTCTGGAATGGTTCTTCAAAATTCAAATACCCTTTATCTTTCAAAAATTTATTCCAAAATCTAGAGTATAATAAATGCCCAGTAGCATGCTCAGAACCACCGATATATAAATCCACTTGATTCCAATAGTCCAATGCCTCTTTGCTTGCAAATGCTTGTGTATTCTGAGGATCCATGTATCTTAAGAAATACCACGAAGAACCTGCCCAACCTGGCATCGTTGTTAATTCATACTCGTATTGGTTTTCGTATTTCCAATCCGTTGCTCTCGCCAATGGTGGCTCACCAGTTTCTGTAGGTAAAAATTTATCGACAGCTGGTAATTCTAAAGGCAATTTATTTGAATCGATTAAATATGGAATTCCGCTTTTGTAATATACTGGAATTGGTTCTCCCCAATATCGTTGGCGACCAAATACTGCATCTCTTAAACGGTAATTTATTTTTCCTTTTCCTAAATTTCTTTTTTCAATTTCATCGATACATTTCTGCATAGCATCTTTCACTTCCAATCCATTTAAGAAATCAGAATTGATTAATTTACCTTCTTTAGCATCGTAAGATTCCACACTAATATCTCCACCTTGAACAACTTCTAAAATTGGCAAGTTGAAATGTTTTGCAAATGCATAATCTCTCGAATCATGAGCAGGAACAGCCATTACAGCGCCTGTACCGTAACTAGCCAATACATAATCGCCAATCCAAACTGGAATATCTTTTCCACTGAAAGGATGCTTAACGTAAGCACCTGTAAACTGACCAGAAATTGTTTTTACATCACTCATTCTATCTCTTTCAGATTTTACAGAGGATGCTTTTTTATAAGCTTCAACAGCTTCTTTATATTCTGCAGTTGTTAATTGATCTACTAATTCATGCTCAGGAGCAAGAACGATAAATGATACACCAAAAACGGTATCTGGGCGAGTTGTGAAAACTTCGATAGCTTCGAACTTCAAACTACTTCCCTTACTCTTACCAATCCAATTTCTTTGCATCTCCTTAACCGGATCCGGCCAATCGATACTATCTAATCCCGAAATCAATCGATCTGCATAAGCAGTAATTCTCATCGACCATTGACGCATTAATTTTTGCTCAACCGGATAGCCTCCTCTTTCAGAGTAACCATCTTTTACTTCATCGTTAGCCAATACCGTTCCTAAAGCCGGGCACCAATTCACCCAACTGTCCGCTAGGTATGCTAATCGATAATTCAATAAAATATTTTGTTGCTTTTCTTCTGAATAGCTTTTCCATTCTTCAGCTGTAAAGATTTCTTGCTCGTGTTGAGATGCATTTACCTTTGCATTTCCTTCCGATTTAAACTTCGCAACTAAGGTTTTAATATCTTCAGCCTTATCCGTATCGTTATTATACCAAGAGTTGAATAGCTCTCCAAAAATCCACTGAGTCCATTTATAATAAGCTGGATCGCTTGTTTTAACCTCTCTATCCCAATCGAATGAAAAACCAATACGATCCAATTGTTCTCTATATCGAGCCACATTCTGAGCCGTTGTAATCGCTGGATGCTGACCAGTTTGAATGGCATACTGTTCTGCTGGTAAACCAAAAGAATCGTATCCCATAGGGTGTAATACGTTAAAACCCTTCAATCTTTTATATCTCGAAAAGATATCCGTAGCAATATATCCCAATGGATGACCCACGTGTAATCCTGCCCCAGATGGGTACGGGAACATGTCTAAAACATAATATTTAGGCTTGCTCGACTGATTTTCAGTCTTAAACACCTTTTTTTCAGCCCAATAGCGCTGCCAATCCTGCTCGATCTTTCTAAATTGATAATCCATACGATTTAATTGACTGCGAATTTATTAAATTTTTTATCTTCGCACGTTAGCGATTTGATATGAGTAAAAATTCTGAGCAAAGTTCTAAGAAGGGAATAAAGACATTTTACATCTCAACTATCTTCAGTATTTCTTTAGTATTGTTGATGGTAGGGTTATTGGGCTTGATCGTTTTGCACGCCAAAAACCTAAGTAATTTCGTAAAGGAAAATATTGTTCTCAATATTATTTTAGATGAACAAGCGAAAGATGCTGATATTTTCAAACTTCAAAAAGAAATTGAAAAAAATCCAATTATTAAGGATACAGAGTATATCAGTAAGGAATTAGCCGCTAGAAACCTTTCTAAAGACCTAGGCGAAGACTTTATCAAGTTTTTGGGCTATAACCCTCTAACAGCATCCATCGATGTTTATTTAAAAGCTGAATTCGCCACTAATGATGAAATTCAGAAATTTACAAGAAGATTAAAGAGCAAGGATTTCGTAAAAGAAGTTGTTTACCAAGAATCACTAGTTGATTTAGTAAATCAAAATTTAAAATCAATTAGTTTGATTATCGTGGTATTTGGTGCTGCGCTTTTATTAATTGCTGTAGCCTTAATCAACAATACCATTAGATTGGCAATGTATTCTCAACGTTTTATCATACGCAGTATGCAATTGGTAGGCGCAACCAGAGGATTTATACGTAAGCCATTTGTGTTAACAGGAATTTTACACGGCTTATTAGGAGCCCTAATTGCCATAGCAATTCTTATTGGAACCTTATTTGTAGCTAGAAATGAAGTTCCAGATTTGATTATCTTAGAGGATTATTCAGAATTTGCAATCTTGTTCTTCGGAATTATTTCAATGGGTATATTGATTTCATTCTTAAGTACGTTCTTTGCAGTAAATAAATACCTAAATCAACATATCGACGATTTATATAAAAAATAAAATGAGCAAAAAAGAAACAAAAAAAGCAGAAAACGTGACTCCTAAAAATGTAGATTTCGTTTTTTCAAAAGATAATTACAAATGGTTATTCATCGGTATTGGTCTTGTTTTATTAGGCTTTATATTGATGTCGGGAACTGAAGATATTTTAGATTTCCGTAAAATCACTTTAGCCCCTATTGTAGTACTTGGCGGTTTCGCAACTGTAACCTATGCTATTTTAAAAAAACCTAGAGACTAATAATGAATATTTTTCAGGCAATAATTATTGCTATTGTTGAAGGCCTTACGGAGTTTCTCCCAGTGTCTTCTACTGGTCATATGATCATTACTACTTCCATTATGGGAATTAGTGCAAATAAGTTTACAAAACTGTTCACTATCGCTATTCAGTTCGGAACAATTCTATCTGTGCTTGTTTTGTATTGGAAGCGTTTCTTTCAAAGCATTAATTTCTATTTGAAATTGTTTGTAGGATTTATACCTGCTGCAATTTTCGGAGTTTTACTTTCCGACTGGATCGATTCACTTTTAGAAAATGTTATTGTTGTAGCCATCATGCTTTTAGTAGGTGGTGTTATTTTTATATTAATCGACAAATGGCTTAGTCGTGCCGAAGATAAACAAGACGAAGAACTAAGTTTTATTAAAGTATTGAAGATAGGCTTTTTCCAATGTATCGCTATGATACCTGGTGTATCTCGCTCTGCAGCCACCATTATTGGCGGTGTTTCGCAAGGATTAAGCAAAAAACAAGCGGCAGAATTTTCATTCTTCTTAGCTGTGCCAACTATGTTTGCAGCTACTTGTAAAAAAATGCTCGACTATTACCAAGAGGGTACTGTATTATCGTCGAACGATTGGCTTTTATTAGGAATAGGAAACCTTGTAGGTTTCGTAGTTGCAATCATTGCTATCAAATCGTTTATCAACTTTATCACTAAAAATGGTTTTAAAGTATTCGGATATTACAGAATTATTATCGGTGCTCTTATTTTAATTTTATACTTCATGGGTATAGAATTATCTATTCTATAAAATGTCAACTTTCGATTTTCAAACTGGTGAATTATTATTAGTCGATAAGCCTTTAACATGGACTTCTTTCGATGTTGTTGGGAAAATTCGAAATTCAACACGTATCAAAAAATTAAAAGTTGGTCATGCTGGAACATTGGATCCACTGGCTACTGGCTTGTTAATTATCTGCACAGGTAAATTGACTAAAAAGGTTGATGAATATCTTGCTGAAGAAAAAGAATACACGGGTACAATTACACTAGGTGAAACCACTCCTTCTTTTGATTTAGAAACGGAAGTTAACGAAACATTCCCAACAAACCATATCACGCCTGAATTGTTGTTAGAAACAGCGAAAGGCTTCGAAGGAGAAATTGAACAAGTATCTCCAGCATATTCTGCTCTAAAGGTTGATGGAGAAAGAGCATATCATAAAGCTCGCCGTGGTGAAGAGGTAAAAATGAAGGCAAGAAAAGTGACTATTGAAGCGTTTGAAATAACAAGTATTGAAATGCCTATCGTGAATTTCAGAATAGTATGCAGTAAGGGAACATATATTCGCTCTATAGCGCACGATTTTGGAAAGAAATTAAATTCTGGAGCTCACCTATCATCATTACGTAGAACACGCAGTGGTGACTTTAAAATTGAGAATGCTTGGAATTTAGAAGAGCTCATCAATAAAATTAAAACTGAAAGAATTAATATAGAGAGTTGAGAGTTTACAGAAACATAGAGGAATTTGAAAATAAGCATAATGCCATAGTAACTACTGGCACTTTTGATGGTGTACATTATGGTCATCAAAAAATTATTGCACGATTAAAAGAAGTTGCTGTTCAATCTCAAGGAGAAACGGTTATTATAACTTTCTTCCCTCACCCTCGTTTAGTATTATTCCCAGAAGATAATGATCTAAAGTTGATCAATACTATGGATGAGAAAATTGCACTCTTAGAAAAAGCTGGAATCGACCATCTAATCATTATCCCTTTTACAAAAGAATTTTCACGATTAAGTTCATTAGAATTTATTCAACAAATAATAGTCGATAAAATCGGCACTAAGAAATTAGTGATTGGCTACGATCATCATTTCGGGAAAAACAGAGAAGGTAGTTTCGAACACTTAAAGCACTATGCTCCGGAATATGGATTTGAAGTGGAAGAAATTCCAGGGCAAGACATCAACGATGTTGCGGTAAGCTCCACGAAAATCAGAAATGCCATTTTAAATGGAGATGTTACAACAGCAAACAGTTATTTAGGCTATCCTTTCAACATAACAGGTTCTGTTAAAAAAGGAGATCAAATTGGTAGAACAATTGGTTACCCAACGGCTAATATTCAAGTACCAGAGACCTATAAATTAATTCCTGGTGATGGAATTTACGCTGTGAAAGTAAATGTTCATCACAAAGACTATTATGGTATGCTATACATCGGCAATCGCCCTACTGTAAACGGTTTGAGCAAAGTTATCGAAGTAAATATTTTCGATTTCAATCAAGATATTTATGATGAAAACATCAAAGTAGAATTCCACAAATACATCCGAGGCGATAAAAAACTTAAGGGATTAGACGAACTCAAATCTGCGCTAGCGGAGGATGAAGTTGCAAGTCGTACTTTTTTCAGGTAGCTGGTAGCTGGTAACTTGTGGCTGGTAACTGGTAACTGGTAACAGATATTTAGAATTTAGATTTTAGAATTTAGTCCCGATAGCTATCGGGATTAGAATTAAGTATTTAATTCAAAATTCTCTGTCTTCGGAAAATCTATAAACGCAGTTAATAATACCTGAGGAATCTCTCGTGCTAGTTTACGTTCTACAACATCCAACCATGATCCATCAACAGTAAGTGTAGCCATTAGTTTTCCGGCTTCGTTCACAAACCTATGTTCAAACGACCATTTGCTTGCATCCGCTTTCATTTTAGAAAGATAGACTTCTAAAGTAATTTGATCTCCTAGTTTAATCTCTCTTCTAAAAACAGCTTCTTCTCTAAAAATAACCGGACCAATTTTAAGTTCCTGAAACTTATCCATTGTTAATCCCAAACTACCTAAAATTTCTATACGTTGCTGAGCACAGAAATCATAAAATACACTATGTCTTAAATGAAAATTTGGATCTAAATCGGCCCAACGAATGGAAATTTGTTTTTTGTTCATTTTCTTTAGTATTGGGTAGTGAGTAATGAGTAAAAAATTCTAAATTCTAAATTCTAACTTTTGCTGCTAGGTATTTCGCCGTATACGACTTCTTATCTTTTATCAATGCTTCCGGAGTGCCTTCAAAAACTAGCGTTCCGCCTTTCTCTCCACCTTCCGGACCAATATCAATAACCCAATCGGCACATTTAATTACATCCATGTTATGTTCTATAACAATGATAGAATTTCCTTGTTGAATTAATGCTTCGAAAGATTTTAATAGTTTTTTGATATCATGAAAATGCAATCCTGTAGTAGGCTCATCGAATACAAATAATGTATGTTGAGTAGCATTCCCTTTCACTAAAAATGAAGCTAATTTTATACGTTGTGCTTCCCCACCAGAAAGTGTATTCGACGATTGTCCTAAGTGAACATATCCCAAACCAACATCAGCTAGTGGTTGAATTTTACTGATGATTTTTTTCTCATCAGTAAAAAATTCTAAAGCTTCGTCTATAGTCAATTCTAATACATCAGAAATATTTTTTCCTTTATATTGAACATCTAAAACTTCTTGCTTAAATCTTTTACCATTACAGCTTTCGCATGGCAAAAAGATATCCGCCATAAATTGCATTTCTACTTTCACTTCCCCTTCACCTTGGCATACTTCACATCTACCACCATCTACGTTAAATGAAAAATGTGATGGCTTTAATCCTTGAGCTTTTGCTGATGTTTGTGCAGAAAATAAATTTCGAATTTCATCATAAGCTTTTACATAAGTAACTGGATTTGATCGAGAAGATTTTCCGATAGGATTTTGATCCACCATTTCTACTTGATGAATAGTTTTCATATCCCCTTCTAAACCATCGAATGCACCAGTTTGCTCACCTGTATAATTTCCCAACATCTTTTGTAATGCTGGAATTAATATTCGTTTTACTAATGATGTTTTTCCTGAACCACTAACACCTGTTACAGCTGTAAGTGTATGCAATGGAAACTTCACATCTATATTTTTCAAATTATTTTCTCTAGCCCCTTTTACCGTTATAGCATCATTCCATTTTCTACGTTGCTTAGGGATTTCTATTTCTTCAGTTCCTCCTAAATATTTGCCTGTCCAAGTGTTTTTCGATTTAAGAATTTCATCAAACTCACCTTCAAACATAACTTGTCCGCCGTTAGAACCAGCATCCGGACCAATATCAATAATATAATCCGCAGCTTCCATTACTTCCTCATCATGCTCCACAACAATTACAGTATTCCCAGCATCTCTTAATGATTTCAATACTGAAATTAATCGTTGTGTATCTCTCGAATGTAATCCAATAGAAGGTTCATCTAAAATATATAAAGAACCCACTAAGCTACTTCCCAAAGAAGTTGAAAGGTTGATACGTTGTGATTCTCCACCAGATAAGGAATTCGACAAACGATTTAAGGTTAAATATCCCAAACCTACATCACACAGATATGTTAAGCGATTGGTGATTTCTGATAATATTCTTCTAGCGATTTGTTCATCGTGCTTGCTTAATTTTAAATCGTTAAAAAAAGCAAGTGTATCTTCTACCGGCATCAATACGATATCGGTAATCGATTTATCATTTATTTTAACAAAGGCAGCGTCTTTTCTTAAACGGCTTCCTTTACAATCAGGGCAATTCGTTTTTCCTCTGTATCTTGATAAAATTACTCTGTATTGAATTTTATAAGTTTGTTCTTCTAAATATTTGAAAAACTCATGAAGTCCTTTGAAATGCTTATTGCCTGTCCAAAGTAACTCCTGCTCTTTTGCTTTTAATTGATAATATGGACGATGAATTGGGAAATCAAATTTAGATGCATGTTTAATAAATTGATCTAACCATTCACGCATTTTCTCACCACGCCATGGAGCAATAGCACCATCGTAAACACTTTTACTTTTATCTGGAACAACTAAGTCTTCATCGATGCCCATAACTTTACCATAACCTTCGCAAGTTTTGCAAGCACCGAATGGATTATTAAAGCTGAAGAAATGCACCGAAGGTTCTTCGAAAGTTATTCCATCGGCTTCAAAACGATCGCAGTATAAAGAAGAAATTATTTTATCAGAATTAGTTGATTTATGATCGATAATACAATCACCATGACCTTCGAAGAATGCTGTTTGCACTGAATCTGCAATACGAGCTTCTAAATCTTCGTCCTCAGCATTCATAACAATTCGATCTATCAAAACGAATAGATCTTTGTTCGATTTCAATGGCACATTTTTCAATGTTTTTTGCTCAATTAAATCTTCTATTTTCTGAAGTTCATTGAGATATTTAACACGCTTAAAACCTTTTTGCAATAAGATCGCAAGCTCTTCTTTAACATTTCTACCCTTTTGAGGTTGAAGAGGAGAATATACGGTGATAACAGATTCATTTGGCAATTGCATGATGATAGCAGTCACAGAATCCACTGTATCACGCTTCACTTCTTTGCCAGAAACGGGAGAATAAGTTTTTCCTATTCTTGCGAATAATAATTTTAGATAATCGTAAATCTCAGTTGATGTTCCTACAGTAGAGCGAGGATTTGAAGCAGTTACTTTTTGCTCAATCGCTATAGCCGGCGCAATTCCTTTGATATACTCCACCTCTGGCTTATTCATTCTACCTAAAAACTGACGGGCATAAGAAGATAAACTTTCTACGTAACGACGTTGACCTTCGGCATATAGAGTGTCAAAGGCTAATGACGACTTTCCAGAGCCAGAAAGTCCTGTAATTACTACAAACTTGTTCTTTGGAATGGCTACATCTATGTTTTTCAGGTTATGAACACGTGCACCCTTTATTAAAATATACTCTTTAGCGTCTAAATCCGCTACATTCCTCTTATTCATGTACACTAATAAATCAAAAAACGAAGATAATGTTTTCAGATGTACTATGTACTATGTAAAATGTACTATGTACATTGTAAATTGTACAATGTAAACTGTACTATGTATATTGATAATTGCACATAGTACACAGTAAAGTTTACTTAGTACGGCTATTGTAACGAATTTGTAGTAAAAACTTAAAAATTTGGATTTTTGGAACAATAATTGTTTATTCGTTATTAGAAACCAAAAAGGAGGAACACATATAGAATAAATCTTTACACTAAATTATTTAAAATACGGAGGGAAAAAACTATGAACCGTAACCTAATTAGTGACAAAGATCTTGTTCATCTGTATGTGTCAGGCGATGAATCTGCATTAAGCGTATTGCTTAATCGTCACAAGTCGAAAATTTACACATCAATTTATTTATTAGTAAAAGACCGTTATCTAGCTGAAGATATCTTTCAGGATACCTTTATAAAGGTAATTAACACTTTAAAATCTGGTAAATACAACGAAGAAGGTAAGTTCTTGCCTTGGGTAATCCGAATTGCTCATAACTTAGTTATCGACCATTTTAGAAAAGAAAAAAGGACTCCTACAATAACTACTTCAGAAGGCTTTGATATATTCGATACTATTGGTGTATCTGAGGAGAGCACTGAGGATAAAATCCTTAGAGATCAATCGCATGCCGATTTAAGAACTTTAATTCAAAAACTCCCAGAGGAGCAAAAAGAAGTGCTTATTATGCGTCATTATGCTGATTTGAGCTTTAAAGAAATCGCTGATTTAACAGGTGTAAGTATTAATACTGCGCTAGGTCGAATGAGATATGCTTTAAACAACCTCCGTAGAATGATTCAGGAGCGAGAACAGAGCTATAAACAATATTTATAGGGCTAACACAATAAGCTTTAAATGGGTGCGTTTATAATGAAAATCAAACCCAAAAAAAGCTTATGGTGCAAACCTTTACTCAAAATGAAATGATTAAGGCTATCTATCACGAGTTATCTTCTGATGATATGGCCGAGTTAGAAACTCAACTTGAAAATAATGTAGAATTTGAAAACAACTTTGAAAATCTGAGTGTTATCAAATCTGAGCTAAACAAACTAATTGAAAGTCCAAGCGATGAAACCATCGCAAACATTCTTAGCTATTCAGCTCGACGTTAATTTAGGTTTTATTCGAAATCAAGGCACAAAGAAATTTGTGCCTTTTTTATTAAATCTTCCTATCTTCGAACCGTAAAACTATTTTTATTATGATAATAGAACCTAGAATGAGAGGGTTTATTTGTTTAACATCACACCCTAAAGGCTGTGAGAAAAACATTCAAAACCAAATTGAATACGTAAAATCTAAAGGTCATATCAACGGGCCTAAAAATGTATTGGTAATTGGAGCTTCAACTGGTTTCGGTTTAGCATCTAGAATTACAAGTGCATTTGGTTCGGGTGCTTCAACAATTGGTGTGTTCTTCGAAAAACCACCAGCTGATGGCAAAACTGCTTCTCCAGGATGGTACAATAGTGCAGCATTTCAAAATGAAGCTAAAAAAGCTGGCTTATATGCAAAAAGTATTAATGGTGACGCTTTCTCTAACGAAGTAAAAGAGAAAACTATAGAAACTATTAAAAACGATTTAGGTAAAATTGATCTTATCATTTACAGTTTAGCTTCTCCTGTTAGAATGCATCCTGTGACAGGTGTTTTACACCGTTCAGTATTAAAGCCTATTGGAAATTCTTTCACGAATAAAACGGTTGATTTCCATACTGGTGTGGTTACGAATGTTACTATTGAACCTTGCAATGCTGAAGACATTGAAAACACTGTTGCTGTAATGGGTGGTGAAGATTGGGAAATGTGGATAGATGCACTTTCTAAAGCTGGAGTTTTAGCAGATAACGCTATGACGATTGCTTATTCTTACATAGGACCATCATTAACAGAAGCGGTATATCGTAAAGGTACTATCGGTGCTGCTAAAGATCATCTAGAAGCAACTGCATTCAAAATTACTGACAAATTAAAATCAACTGGTGGTAAGGCTTATGTTTCTGTAAACAAAGCTTTAGTTACTCAAGCTAGTTCGGCAATTCCAGTTATTCCTTTATATATTTCATTATTATACAAAACGATGAAAGAAAAAGGAACTCACGAAGGATGCATCGAACAAATCCAACGTTTATATCAAGATCGTTTGTACACTGGAAAAGATATTCCTACTGATGAAAAAGGTAGAATTAGAATCGACGATTGGGAAATGAGTGAAGATATTCAAAGCAAAGTTTCTGAACTTTGGGAAAAAGCTACAACCGAGACGTTACCTGAAATTGGAGATTTGAATGGATATAAATCTGATTTCTTAAATCTATTTGGATTCGGATTCGACGGTATAGATTATACTGCCGATACAAACGAAAACATTGAAATAGAAGGTTTACAATAATAATACAAATACAAGCATGAATAGCCAATGGTGAAAACCTTTGGCTATTTTTTTGCAGTAAATTTTAGTATCTTGGTTTATTGATTTTACTATGAAAAACAAAACTAAACTATACTTACTCCTATCCTTTGTTATTATTTTAGGCTTAAGCGCTTGCGCCACCTATAATTTCAGGAATACGTACAAAAATGCCAATCAACTTATTCACGATAAATCCATATCTACGATAAAGCCTTTTCTAAAAGCGCATATCAAAAATGGTGATGTTTATATATTGAATGATGCTTGGGTAATCGATACCATCAACAATAAAGTAGTTGGCTTTGGAACTAAATACAACTTTAATAGAAATGTAACTTTTCAAGGCCCTATATCCATCGCAATTGATAGTGTAGCTGTTTTCGAAACAAATAAAAAACTAGAAAATACTGAATCAGCTAGAATTGCAGCCTTAAGTATTTTAACAAGTGTTGATGCTGCAATTGGTATAATGTGTCTCACTAACCCAAAAGCCTGCTTCGGTTCTTGTCCGACATTTTATATCAACGAAAACGACAATTTCCATTATGCCGATGCAGAAGGTTTCTCGAATGCAATTGCTCCTAGTTTAGAATATGCTGATATCGATGCGCTTCGTCAGGTACATATGAAGAACAATTCATTTTCAATCACCATGAAAAATGAAGCACTAGAAACTCATTGCCTAAATGATGTGAAATTATTAGCATATCCTTGTGCTTCGAACCAACGCGTATATCAAAATAGATATAATCAATTTTACCTTTGTGAAAATAGTTATACCCTTTCTGAATCGAACAATAAACATAGCGATCTAACTTATTTATTAGGTTCTGAAGATCGCAAAGAATATTACTCATTAGCTGATGAGCATAATTTAAGTTCGAAGGAAGAAATATATTTAAACTTCGACCAAGTAAAAAACACAAAAGATTTAGGATTGATTATCAATTTTCGTCAATCGCTCATGACTACCTATTTTATTTATAGTGCCATAGGTTATATGGGAGATGAAGTAAGCGATATCTTCGCGAGTATTGAAAAGAAAAAAGATACGAAAGCAAAATTAGATGCTGGACTAAAAAAAGAATTAGGAGATATAGACATCTATCAATTTAACACTGAAACAAATATATGGGAAAAAGTTAATGGCGTTTATGAAACCGGACCAATTGCAATAAACCGACAAATTATTCCATTGAAAAATAGTTCTAGTAAAAATTCAGTTAAGTTGAAAATAGTATTAAACAAAGGATTGTGGAGGATGGATTATATTGCATTGACTAATATTATTGATAAAATTAAACCCATCGAAATTAACGCAGATTCAATCTTAAATAAAGGAAATCTTGATATTCAAGCGATGCAAGATTTAGCAAGTGAGAAAAACAGATTAATTTCTATGCCTGGCTCTGAATATACTTTTAACTATACTCTACCCGAAGCAAATAAGACCTACGAATTATTCCTTTACTCAAAAGGCTATTATTTAGAATGGATGCGTGATCATTGGATTAAAGACAAAGACTTAGGTAAATTATATCAAATGATATACATGCCTAAAAAATACTTAAAAGACGAAGCAAAGAATTTCAAGGAATACGAAAAAACGATGGAGCAAGAGTTTTGGAATTCTAAAATAGACACTAAAACGTTTTCGTATTATGAGAAATAAAATCCTCTTCGTTTTAGTCCTAAGTGTATTCACTTTTACAGGATGCGTAAACAACGCAAAATTGCCTCAACCGACTCAAATTGGCTCGCATCCATACGGAGCAATTATTGAATTATATTACAGATCTAATGAATTCCTTTCTGGAGAATTAATTGCAGTAAATGATTCTAGTATTATTTTACTAAGTGATAGATATCATTCTTGTATGGAAATTCCCAAAGAACAAATTAGCTCTTACGGAATCCAATTCGCGCAACCCAAACATTATGGATTATCAATCTTGCTTCTCCCCTTATCAACCATTTCACATGGGTTCATAGCATTGATTACTTTCCCTATAAATTTCGTTACTACCATTATTATCACATCTACTTCAGAATATAAATATACTATTACAGATAAAAACCTAAAATTCGAGCAACTTGGCATGTATGCAAGGTTCCCGCAGGGAATTCCGGAGGGAATAAACTTAATAGACATCAAATAGTAAATAGATATGAGAATTGAGATATTAGATAGTAACTAGTAGTTAGTATTTAGTAGCAAGTTCATATTATTTATTGTACTATGTAAATTGTACTATGTAAATTGTACTATGTACATAGTACATTGTACAAAAATTTAGAATTTAATGAGAAATATAATTACCCTAGCACTAACTTTATCAAGCATCATAACTTTCGCACAAGTTAAAAAAGCAAACGTATCATATTACAATACATTACCAAACATTAGCATTCGTGCTTTGGAGGTAATGAACGATTCTACAGTTTGGTTTGCAGCGAATAATGGCGTTTGGGGTTATACCGAAAATGCTGGGAAGTCGTGGAAAATTGATTCCATTAAATTCGAAAATAAATTTCCTCAATTCAGATCAATTGCTGTTTTAGATGCAAATACTGTTCTACTATTGAGCATTGAAAGTCCTGCACTATTATATAAAACAAACGATAAAGGGAAGCATTGGACGTTGGTATATACGAATACCAATAAAGATATTTTCTTTGATTGCATGAAATTCAAAGATGCTAATGTCGGATATGCAATTGCTGATCCAATAGAAGGATGTATTCCAATTATAAAAACAACAGATGGAGGAAATACATGGAATGAAATCCCATGCAATGCAAAATCTAAATCGTTTAAGAACGAAGGTTTTTTCGCTTCAAGTAATTCGAACATCACATTTGTAGCTGATCAATTATATATAGCAACAGGAGGAATTCAATCAAGGATTTTAAGATATACACCTTCAGAAAATAAATATCAGATTATTGCTGCTCCTTTACTTCAAGGTGAAAAAATGGGTGGTGTTTTCTCCATCAATTTTCATAATAAAAAAACTGGAGTTGTAGTTGGAGGTAATTATGATAAACAAGACAGTCTTATCGCAAGCATAGCATTTACTAGTAATTCAGGGGAAACTTGGACAAGAATAAAAACACCTCGCCCCTATTTCGGAGCTTGTGTAGCGTTTAAATCGAAAAATAAAGTATATGTAACTAGTCATGTTGGAACTATGAAATGTGACCTTAAAAAGAAAACTGCAATAGAGATTACCGATCAGAATGGGCAGGCATTAAAATTTCATACGCTAAGAATGTCTCCTAGTAAAAAAACAATCTGGATGGCAGGAAGTGGCGGAAGAATTGCGAAAATGACAAAACTTAACGATTAACAATTACCCTTAAATTAAACGGATACGTACCACCAAATGAACCTCCTGTATGTTGTGCATCACAAACTGTTATTTCTAAAGTTGCGGAATCAATTTCATTTACAAATACATTCGCATCTTCAAGTACATAGAAAGAATCATTCACACTAATTCGAACTTCATTATCTTTATCAGGGTATTCATAAAGCGTAGTTTTGTATATTCCATTATGAGGTGATTTTAAAAATGCTACATCCATATTCATACCAAATGCATACGCCTGAAATTTATAATATGCACCATTAAATCTAATATCAGTAACAGAGTTAATAGTCCTTTCAGACTCTAAAAACTCAAAAGTATTTAAAGGTATTTCGCAGGGAGCTACTACAGGAATAGATTTAATATTTTTAAGTTCCATTACTTGACCATATGTCACTCCATAAACATTATTCGCAAAAGGTCTGAAATAATACGTTTTAGTGGAATCAAAATCAGCTACATTATATACAGAATAATATGTATTCCCATCCTTATAAGCAGCCATATTTTGAAAAGATTGAAATGAAGGAGTTCTAACAGTATCCGCATTACAACCAATCCATTCAATTTCATCTTTGCCTTCTGATGTTAATTCAAATGAAACCCACAAAGTGCCATCTTGCTTTATTTCTACATTTTTGCTGAGAAGCTTAGGAGAAAATTCAGCTACAAATGTTTTATCATCTTCACAAGATGAATACAAAAGAAACGTAACGCTTAGAACTAATAAAATTATTTTTCTCATCTTAAAAATATAATAATGCCCCTAATCCAAATTCGTAACTTTTTGTAATAATTCCCGTTTCTTCAAGATTATACATCATATTGGTTTCAGCGAAAACATTTACTAAATCAGACACTTCATATTCAACTCCTACATTTATTCGCCCACCAATATGTTTGTATGCAATATTTTCTGAACTCTTGAATGATCCATCTTCTTTATATTCACTATAAGTAAAAGAAACAATTCCAGCATTAATATTTAAGCCAACGTATGGTATAAATTTAGAATCTTCTAATGGTGTAAATTCATAACCTGCTGACATATTTAATGTGTTTCGATTTGAAAATACTTGTCCAACTCGACTTACGATAAAACCTGGACTACCAGCATAATACGAGCTTAAATTATAGATTGTATCTTGACGAGCTTTTAACGAACTAAAACTAAACGAATAATTTTCTCGAACATGTCCATCAAATCGTTCACGTACTCTTAACTCGAACGATGATCCACTTTTATAAGTAAAATGAATATCTCCTGTTGGAACAAAATATCCATATTTCAAGCCAAATTGTGCAGAAACTGTTACTGAAAGCATCAATAACAAGAAAAGTAGATTAGTAATTTTTTTTATCATACATTTATGTCAATGTAACTTTCACAAGGTAATTATTTAGTTTTAGAATTGAAAAAAGCAGAACGATATCAAAAGATAATTCAATATTTTGAAGAGCATGTTCCTGTAGCAGAAACAGAACTACATTATTCAAATCCCTTCGAATTATTAATGGCTGTAGTATTATCGGCACAATGCACTGATAAGCGTGTAAACATGGTTACACCAAAATTATTTGAGGCATTCCCCTATCCTGAAGTATTAGCCAATGCAAGTGTAGATGAAGTTTTCACCTATATAAAAAGTATTTCATATCCAAATAATAAAGCAAAACATCTCGTAGGATTAGGGATAATGTTGATGGAAAAATTTAATGGAGAAGTACCCGATAATATTGAAGATTTACAAAAGCTACCAGGTGTTGGACGAAAAACTGCGAACGTAATAGTGTCTGTGATTCATCATACACCTGCAATGGCCGTAGATACTCATGTGTTCAGGGTTTCTGCCCGATTAGGTTTAACAACAAACGCAAAAACGCCTTTGGCTGCAGAGAAACAATTGGTTAAATTTATTCCTGCAGAAAAAATTCACATTGCACATCATTGGTTAATTCTTCATGGCCGATATACTTGCCTGGCAAGAAGTCCTAAATGTATGGAATGCGGATTAGCACAATATTGCAAAAGCTTTGGTAAATTTTAATTGATCATGTCTAAAATGAAAAGTAACCGTCCAATACTAAAAATTGAGCTAACTTCATTCGATAAAGTTTTAGAGCTAGTATCAATTTTGATATTACTTTTTAATGTCATTTACCTAGCAATTTCGTATCAATCGATACCTGAAATTATTCCCACACATTTTAACATGGCTGGAAAAGTTGATGCATACGGACCAAAATCCACTAGCATCAGTTTGCCAATAATATCATTGGTTTTATATATAGGATTAACAATATTAAATAGATTCCCTCATCAATTTAATTATATTGGAGAAATAACACTTGATAATGCAGCTTCACAATATAAGTTTGCTACAAGAATGATGAGAGTGATAAAACTAATAGTGATGATTGTATTTTTAGTTATTACGATAAGCGTAATTTAAATTAACGTCTATGAACCACAAAAGAATTGTAATCGTATTGTTCTGGGTAGGACTAGTCTTATCTGGGATAAATCCCCATGATTATTTCACATGGTTCTTAGAAGTATTCCCAGCAATTATTGGCTTTTTTGTATTGTTATTTACATATAAAAAATTTCAATTTTCAAACATGACTTATAATTTCATTTTGATTCATTGTTATATTTTATTTGTAGGTGGACATTATACTTATGCTGAAGTACCTTTATTTGATTGGGTAAAAGAAATATTACATCAATCGAGAAATAATTACGATAAAGTTGGGCATTTTGCACAAGGATTTGTTCCTGCATTTATTGTAAGAGAATTATTTATCAAAAAGTCGATTGTTAGAACTGGTGCTTGGTTATCATTTTTAACAGTTACTGTATGTGTAAGCGTAAGTGTTTTCTATGAATTCCTAGAGTGGTTTGTAGCTGAGGCATCCGGTCAATCTGCCGAAGCATTTTTAGGAACTCAAGGCTATGTTTGGGATACTCAATCGGATATGCTTTATGCTACTATTGGTGCAGTTTGTATGATACTTTTCTTCTCGAAAAAGCAGGACAGCTTACTTACTAAATGAAAGCTATAACTTATTACCAATACGGCTCTACAGATGTTCTTCAACTTGAAGAAGTTGACAAACCATCACCAAAATCGGACGAAGTTCTTATTAAAATTTATGCTACTACAGTAAATAGAACTGATTGCGGATTTAGAAATCCTGAATTTCAATTCATCAAATTAATTTCTGGAATTTCTAAACCGAAAGAAAGGATTTTAGGTTCAGAATTTGCAGGAATTATTGAAGCTATTGGAGATAAAGTTACTCGATATAATGTTGGAGATAAAGTTTTCGGATTAAGTACTTATCGTTTCGGAGCTCATGCAGAATACATATGCAAAAAGGAAACGAACCCAATGACTATTATGCCGAACAATTATTCCTTTAATGAAGCAGCGGCTGTATTAGATGGACTAATGTTGGCATATGCTAATATTCGTAAAATTGATTTCTGTACACCTAAGAAAATTTTAATTAATGGTGCTACTGGCTCCATCGGAATTTCAGCCCTTCAGCTTTCAAAATATTTTGGCGCAACCGTTACTGCTGTTGGGAATACTGAGAATATTGAGTTAATAAAAAGTTTAGGTGCTAATAAAGTTGTCGATTATAGAGTGGATGACTTTACTGCTGAAACTTTCAAGAATGAAACAGATAAATACGATGTTGTTTTTGATGCTGTTGGCAAAAGTACTTTTGGTAAATGTAAACGATTATTAAAACCTAAGGGTGTTTACTTTTCGACAGAGCTTGGCCCATACAAGCAAAATATTCCATTAGCATTATTCAGCCCATTATTCATGGGCAAACATGTGAAGTTCCCTATTCCGAAAGATCACTACGATGATATAGTACTTTTCAAAAGAATTATTGAGGAAGGCAAATTCAAAGCAGTAATTGATAGAGTCTATCCTTTAGAACAAATTCCAGAAGCACACCGATATGTGGAGAAGGGAGAAAAGACTGGCAATGTCGTGATTCTAGTTACCAGTAGCTAGTAGCTAGTTGTAGTCCTTCTTTCTCAATACTCAATACTAGCTACTAGTATAAAAAAAGACGACCCGTTTCCGAGTCGCCTAAAACATAAAACATGAAATCTCCTAACCAATAGAAAAGTATTACTCTTCCGCTTTCTCGTCCATCAAATCGGCAGTAACGACCGCTTTAATTTTCGTTTCCAACTCCTCCATTAATTCGGGATTATCTTCAATGAGTTGCTTAACAGCATCTCTTCCTTGTCCTAATTTAGTATCACCATAACTAAACCAAGATCCTGATTTCTTTATTATTTCATAGTCTACACCTAAATCTACAATTTCTCCAGATTTTGAAATTCCTTTTCCGTACATAATATCAAATTCTGCTAATCGGAATGGAGGTGCAACTTTGTTTTTTACAATCTTAACTTTTACTCTGTTTCCAGATACTTCTTCTGAATCTTTAATTTGCCCAGTACGACGAATATCTAAACGTACAGATGCATAAAACTTCAAAGCATTACCACCTGTAGTGGTTTCAGGGTTACCAAACATTACTCCAATTTTTTCACGTAATTGGTTAATGAAAATACAGCAACATCCTGTTTTATTAATCGTACCAGTTAATTTTCTAAGCGCTTGCGACATTAATCTCGCTTGTAATCCCATTTTAGAATCACCCATCTCACCTTCGATCTCACTCTTAGGAACTAATGCTGCTACCGAGTCAATTACTATGATATCTATTGCTCCTGAACGAATTAAGTTGTCTGCGATCTCTAATGCTTGCTCACCATTATCTGGTTGAGAAATCAATAAATTCTCTACATCTACACCTAATTTCTTAGCATAGAATTTATCAAATGCATGTTCTGCATCGATAAATGCTGCAATACCACCCTTACGTTGTGCTTCTGCTATCGCATGAATAGCTAAGGTTGTTTTACCAGAAGATTCTGGACCATAAATTTCAACCACTCTTCCTTTTGGTAATCCGCCAATACCTAAAGCTATATCTAATCCTAAAGATCCTGTTGAAATTGACTCTATTTGTTCAATTGGATTGTCACCTAACTTCATCACTGTTCCCCTACCATAGGTTTTGTCTAATTTGTCTAAAGTCAATTGTAATGCCTTTAGTTTTTCTTTTGCATCTGCTGCCATAATCTATATGTTTTAATGTTTCTGTTACTAATTTTTGCTAAAAATAATAGCATTTATTTAGCAAACAAAATTATTTTATCAACAATGTATAAATATTTGATTATCAAGAATATAAAATTCATATGATTTATTTCTTGCGAATCGACTTTACAAAAATGCTTTAAATTTTAGCCATTGTCAACTGCATATATGCAGGTTTTTTTATGCAGGATGATAAATAGACAAATTAACCTATTAACAAATTATCAACCGTTTTGCGGGAGCGTGGTGTAGTCTCTCTAGTTTTGAATGGCTCTTCGAGTTTTTCCGCTTCGTCTAAATAACCTAAAGCAATTATACATTGCGGTACTAAAGATTCGTCTATCGGGAATTCTTCTCTGAATTTTTGTTGATCATATCCAGCCATAGGGTGACAATAGATATTCATAGCAGTTGCTTGTAATAATAGATAACCAGTTGCAATTCCTACATCATGCGATGCCCATGCATTAGGCTTACCACTAGCTTCAAATGTATTACTAGCATATATACATATAAATGCAGCAGCATTTTTACACCAAGCTTGGTTACCTGGCATCAATGCATTTAAAATTTTATCGAATTTCTCTTCTCCATTTTTAGCTGTTCTGAATTTCCAAGGCTGTTCATTATTAGCACTCGGCGCCCATGAAGCAGCTTCTACTATTGTATGTAAATCCTCTTCAGAAATTTCTTCCGTAGAAAAACTTCTTGCACTCCATCTATTCTTTATTAAATCTATAACCGGATATTGTGTGTTTGCTATCTTAACCATATTATACGTTCATTGGTACTTCCATTAACAAGATCTCAGCATTTGTGTTTGCCTCAACTGTTAATTCTTTTACCCCTTCTATCCCCATACCATCTCTACTCGATAATTTTTCTCCATTAATACTCACATCCCCTGACAATATAAATGCGTATACTCCATTTCCTTCTTTTTTAACACTGTATTTTTCCGATTTGCCTTCTTCAAACTTACCTAAATGAAACCAAGCATCTTGATAAATCCAAACTCCTTCATCATCAGCATTTGGAGATAAAATCTGTTGAAATTTATTTATTCTGTCTGATACATTTAATGTAATCTGATCATACCTTGGTGCAACATTTCGTACTTTAGGAAATACCCAAATCTGTAAAAATTTCACCGCCTGATCTTTATTCTTATTGTATTCACTATGTTGAATACCTGTTCCTGCACTCATTACTTGTACATCACCATGTTTGATGACCGTTTTATTTCCCATACTGTCTTGATGCTCTAAATCGCCCTCCAAGGGTATAGATATAATCTCCATGTTATCGTGCGGATGTGTACCAAAACCCATTCCTTGCGAAACAATATCATCATTCAATACTCGTAACGCTCCAAAATGTACCCTCGATGGATCATAATAATGTCCGAAACTGAATGTATGATGTGAATTTAACCAACCGAAATCTGCATTTCCTCTGGTTTCTGCTTTGTGAATTGTATGTCTTTCCATGATGTTAAAAATTCTAAATATTAAATTTTAAATTCTAAAACTGTTAATTATATGTTACAACACGCATTTGTTGCTAATGTTTGTTAAATTTAGATTAAAAATACATTGTTGAGATCAGTTTTGACTTTATTTTCAATACTATTCCATAATTTAGTGATTCTTAATTTTTTAAATGAAAAAACATTTCCTTTCCCTATTAATCGTCCTGCAATCTGTTTTTGTTTGGGCACAGATTCCAGCAAATTATTATAATTCTGCAACGGGTTTATCTGGGACTCCCTTAAGGTCGGCATTACACTTGATTATTGATAATCATACTGTAAAATCATATTCATCTTTATATACCTATTATCAGACAACAGATGTAAAACCGAATAATAAAGTTTGGGATATGTATTCTGATGTTCCAGGTGGTACTCCCCCTTATCAATTTAATTTCTCACAAACATGTGGGAATTATTCGAATGAAGGTGATTGTTATAACCGTGAACATTCTTGGCCGCAAAGCTGGTTCAATAGTAGTAGCCCTATGGTATCCGATCTATTTCATGTATACCCTACTGATGGAAAAGTGAATGGATTGAGAAGTAATTATCCATATGGTGAAGTATCAACTCCAACAACTACTTCATTAAACGGAAGCAAACTTGGCCCTTGTTCTTTCCCTGGTTATACAGGTATTGTTTTCGAACCTATTGATGAGTATAAAGGCGACTTTGCTCGTACTTATTTCTACATGTGTACTCGTTATTATACTGAAGATACAGGTTGGTTAACAAACGATATGATTACTGGTGCTAACTTAAAACCTTGGGCGCTTGAATTGATGAAAAAATGGAATCAACAAGACCCTGTTAGTGCCAAAGAAATCTCAAGAAATAATACTATTTACGGAATTCAAGGTAATAGAAATCCTTTTATCGATCATCCTGAATACGTTTGTTTAATATGGCCAGGAGGAACATATTGTAGCATCATTCCTAGTATCACTAACATTGTTAAAACGCCTACTGCTCCAGGTATTGGCGTAGCTACTTATATTACTGCTACTATTACGGATGATGGAACGGTAAGTTCTGCAAATTTGAAATGGGGAACAAGTTTAAATGCTTTAACGAACACACTAACGATGTCTGCTGGTCCTAATAATACTTGGTCTAACGGTACAGCAATTCCAGGACAAGTAAACGGAACCATAGTATATTTTCAAATTGAAGCTACAGACAATGCTTTGAATACAGCTACAAGTTCTGTACAATCATATATAGTGGGAACACCAGCTTCACCTGCACCATTAATTTTAAGTATTACTAGAATTCCCGCAAGCCCTACAGTTAATAACCCTGTAAGTGTTACTGCTTCGATTGTTGATGATGGTAGTGTAAGTTCTGCAAATCTAACATGGGGAACAGATAGCAATAATTTAAACCATACCATTAGTATGAGTTTAACTTCAGGTAGTACATACATGACAACCACATCTATACCAGGAAGAGCATTAGGCGATACTGTATATTACAGAATTAACGCTAGCGATAATTTAACTCAAACTAGCACAAGTGCTATTCAACGTTATATTGTAAAAGCCGCAAGTGCGAGTGGATGTGCAAGTGATATCTTCTTCTCTGAATACTTAGAAGGTACTTCAAACAACAAATACCTTGAATTATATAATGGTACTGGAGTTGATGTAAATCTATCCGATTATAAAATCAGTTTATACGCAAATGGTACTAGTACCGCAACATCAACACAAACACTATCCGGAACTTTATTGAATAATCAAGTTTTAGTATTAAAAAACTCTGCAGCTACTGTTTATACTGGCACTGCAACAATTTCTAGTGTAACAAATTTTAATGGTGATGATGCAGTTGTTTTATCAAGAGTTTCTACAAATGCAATAATCGATGTTATTGGTCGTGTAGGCGAAGATCCAGGTACTGCTTGGACTTCAGGCACCAACTCAACTTTAAATCATACATTAATTAGAAAGCCTTCTGTAACGAGTGGTGTAAGTGTTATGCCTTCTGCAGGATTTCCAACATTAGGGTTAGAGTGGATTGTTGATTCAGTTGATGTGGCTACAAATTTAGGTTCACATACCATGAATTGCTCTGCACCAGTTAGTACAATTAGTATCTCTAATTTCAATTCTACTCAGGTATGTAAAGGGGCAGTAATCAATGTAGACTTCATCGTTAATGGAGGAATCAATGCAAACAATATTTATACTGTTGAATTATCTGATAATACAGGAAGTTTTAGCAATGCAACTGTTATCGGAACGTTAACTTCTTCTAGTTTAATCGATGTCGTAAATTGTGTAATCCCGCATTCTATTGCGAGCGGAAATGCATACAGAATAAGAATCTTAGCTAACAACCCTGCTATTACAAGTAATGATAATGGCCAAAATATTATCATCAGTAATTTACCAAATGTGAGTGCAGGAGCAGATGTTAGAATTTGCAAAGGCTTTGCCGCGGTATTAAATGCTAATGGTGCGAAGAATTATTTCTGGGATCAAGGTGCAGGCGATACTTCTACGGTAGTAGTGATGCCTTCTGAAACTACAGCATATGCTGTAACTGGTATCGATTCTAATGGATGTAGCTCAACGGATACTGTAGTTGTTTACGTTACTTCTGCAGAAACGCCTGTTTTAAGCATAATTGACAAAGACCCTAAAATCAACTTTAAAACATCTATTAATTCGAATGTATTGTTAGGGAATAACTGGTATTATAATGGAATATTATTACCTAATGAGACTAATTATTTCATCAATACAGATTTGAGATTATTTGGAGATTATTTTAGTATTGTAATAGATTCAAATGGATGCATATCCGACACTTCAAATGTTGTTTCTATAATTAGTGTTGATGGCATTAACTCAAGCGCTTATCAGAAAATCAACATCTATCCAAATCCAAATAATGGTGAGTTCCATATCGATATGAATAGCTTATCAAAAGGAATTTATACAGTAGAAATAACAAATAGCATTGGACAAATAATCGAACGTAGCACATTCAATAGCAATACACAAAACAGCATTAAAACTGAATTAAATCAAGGAGTTTACAACGTCGTGTTAAAGAATAATAAACACCTGTATTCTTCAGTCATCATTATAAAATAAAAGATTAAAACGGATGTTCGATTTCGTACTCCGTTAACAAATCACATAGCGATTGATAATAATTTTGAAGCATTTCATCATCCACTTTCGGATGATTCACATCAGGAATGGTAACAGGCATCTCGAGTAAAAATTTAGATAACTCGGGATGCTTTTCTTCAATCAACAAAGTAATTGCAAGAATCTTCTCGTTTAATGTTTTCATAGCGATATAGTATTTTACATGATTGCGTAAAGAATGATAGCAATGGTTATTAATGCTGGTAAAGCTTGAACAAAGAATATTTTTTTTGATGCAGTGAATGCCCCGTAAATACCTGCGATGCTAACACAACTCAAAAAGAATAATGCCACATTAGCTTGCCAATTCGGGTCAGAAATAAGTAGACACCAAATTAAACCGGCTGCTAAGAATCCGTTATACAATCCTTGATTTCCAGCTAAGGTTTTTGTTGGCTTAAACATTTCATCGGGCATTGCGCCTTTGAATGTTTTCTTACCTAAAGTTTCCCAAGCAAACATTTCCATGTATAGAATGTATATGTGCTCAATGGCAATAAATGCAACTAGTGCTGAGATGACGTAATGTAACATACCTTGATTATTTGATTATTTGATTACTTGATTACTTGATTACTTGATTACTTGATTACTTGAATATTTGATTACTTGAATATTTGATCCCGATAACTATCGGGATTGATTAATTGATTCCGATAGCTATCGAAATTGACTTATCTGTAGCCAAGGTTTCAACCATGTAGCCTAGGATTTCAACCCTATTATATAGAATATCTCGCTAATGGCGCAACATCCTGCCCTACAAACTCCCCTTTTAAAAATTTCTGATAACCTGCAATCGCAATCATGCCAGCATTATCTGTGCAATACTCAAATGCTGGAATAAAAGTATTCCATTGGTGTTTATTAGCCAATGTTTTCAAGGCTTCTCTTAAACCTGAATTCGCCGACACCCCTCCTGCTATTGCAATATCCTTAACTCCTAAATGCAAAGCAGCAGCTTCTAATTTATTAAGTAAGATACTAATAATCCTGTTCTGAACTGAAGCACAAATATCATTAATATTTTCAGTAACGAATTCCGGATTTTGCTTAGTTTCTTTCTGTACGAAATATAAAATTTGAGTTTTCAATCCTGAAAAACTAAAATCGAAACCTTGGATCTGTGGCTCCGTAAACTTGAATCTATTGGCATCTCCAAGCTTCGCATGCTTATCAATCAATGGCCCACCAGGATATGGTAGTCCTAACATTTTCGCAGTTTTATCGAATGCCTCACCTGCAGCATCATCAGTGGTTTCACCAATAATCTCCATATCAAAATAATCTTTCACCAACACTATCTGAGTATGCCCGCCCGAAACCGTTAAACATAGAAATGGAAACGAAGGTTTAGGGTCGTCGATAAAGTGCGCAAGCACATGTGCTTGCATATGATTGATTTCAATTAATGGTATGTTCAAACCCAATGCAAATGATTTTGCAAAGGACGTTCCAACTAGCAATGCTCCTAATAATCCTGGCCCTCGAGTAAAAGCTACTGCATTGATGTCATTTTTGCTTATTTTAGCGTTTTTGATAGCAGAATCGACAACAGGAATAATATTCTGTTGATGAATCCTCGAAGCTACTTCGGGAATAACACCTCCATATAGTTCATGGATGGCCTGCGTAGCGGTAACGTTTGAAACAATTTGTCCATCTATGCAAATAGAGGCTGATGTTTCATCGCAGGACGATTCTATACCAAGAATAATTTTTTGTGTTGACATATTACTCAATTATCCATTATAAAAAAGATTGCGAAAATATCAGCTTGGGTTCTAGGAAGCATCATTAGCTTACTGCTAATTTTGTATTTCCTATTCCGTTTGCCAAGTGTTCAAACTTGGGCAGCCCAAAAAGTAGCTAGCTATCTTTCTTCAGAACTTAATACAAATATAAGATTAAAAGGACTTGATATCGAGTTCTTCAAAACAATTGTATTAGAAGATGTGCTAATTGAAGACCTACATGCCGACACTCTTTTGTCTGTACATAAGCTTAAAGTAAGTGTCGGTCCTATACTTTTAGAGAAGAAGAAATTTACTTTAAATACGCTAACGCTCGATCAGCCAGTTATTCATTTAAAGTATTATAAAAATGAAAAGGATATCAATCTTCAATTTTTAGTCGATTATTTCTCAAGCCCTGCAGACACCTCTGTAAAAGATACTATTCCATTAGACCTGAAAATTAAAAGTCTTAAAATTATTAATGCTGATGTTGTTTATGATGATGCTAATTTACCTTTTGAAGTGCCTGGGGTTATCGATTATGATCATATTCATGTTCGTAATTTTGATGCTGAATTTAAAGGTTTCTCTTTATGGCATGGTGAAATCCGTTCCGAGATAAAAAAGATAAGCTTAAAAGAAAAATGTGGTTTTGAAATTGAAAAGCTTTCTGGTAATCTGAAATTTACCAACCAAGAAATCGAAGTATCTAACCTCTTACTATTAACTCCTCATTCTAATATTCACGATTACTATTCTATGCGATTCGATTCCTTATCGGATTTTGGTGATTATATTAACAAAGTGAGAATGTATGCTGATTTTAATCAAAGTATAGTCTCCTTTAAAGATATTCGATACTTCGCCTCTGCGATTAGTAAATACACTCAAGTATTAATGATGAATGGTAAAGTAAATGGAACTGTAGCTCATCTTAAATCTAAAGACATCGAAGTATTCACGGGGAAATCTACCAAACTTAGAGGTGAAATTTCTATCAAAGGCTTACCAGATATTTATCATACCGATTTTTATGCGAAGCTTCAAAAGCTGAATACAAATTATGAAGATATTACGGATTTACTTCGTGGCATCGACCAAGATTCTTCTGCAGCCGTAATTCCTGTTGAAGTTAAAAACGCAGGAATGATTGAATACGTTGGATATTACACAGGCACTGTTTTCAACTTCAAAGTAAATGGCCAAGCAAAAACTGAAATTGGAAATTTAGTGAGTGATATTCACATGGATATTATTCCAAAGATTCCTACTTACGACGGGACCGTTCAAGCTATTGGGTTTGACATGGGTAAGTTCCTTCAAAATGACTTATTAGGGCCTTCCTCTTTCACTATAAAAGTTGATGGTAAAGGATTCGACATCCAGAATTTAAAAGCAGATATTGAAACGAATATTCAAGAAGTATATGTAAACAAATATTCCTACAAGAACATATTTGGTAAAGGAAAAATTTCGAGTAAAAACTTTATAGGAAATGTTGAAATAGATGACGAACATATCGATTTAGATTTCGATGGAAATATAGACTTTAATGATATCAATCATCCAGCGTTCGATTTTGACGCTAATGTCAAACACCTTGATTTAAGAGCCCTACACGTTACAAAAGATAGCTTAAATATCAAGAGTATTATCAATGTGAATTTTATTGGTAATAGTTTAGATAACGTTATCGGAAACATAACGTTCAAAGAATCTACTATCGAAAGAAAAGATAATACCAATTACACCTTCCACAATATCCTTATCGATTCTAAATTCGACGGAAAAGGTAAAAGTTTAACCTTAAATTCTGATAATATTAATTGCGGAATTGAAGGCGAGTATAAATTGAGCACCATATTTTCTGCGGTAAAAAGTGTAGTTAAGAAATACTTACCAAGCTATAACTTGGGCAAAATCAGCAAATACGATGATCAAGATTTCAAATTCTTTGTAGATATTGTTGATGCAAAACCTTTAACTGATTTGATATATCCAGCACTTAGTATCTCTAAGAAGGCTAGTTTAGAAGGGTATTTGAATACCAATAAAAATATATTAAGAATATCTAGTGGTATAGATTACATCAAGTATGATTACTTAAAGTTTGAAGATCTAATTATTGATGGTGAAAATGATGAAAATGTATTCGACTTCAACATCGCGAGTAATAAAGCATACATCAACGATAGTATAAACATCAACAACATCGCTATCGCGAATTCAATTAAAAATGATAGTATTCAATTTAACATTAAATTAGCTGACAAAAACTCTCCGAATCAGCTCGATTTAAATGGTTTATTTTCTATCAATAGTGAAAATCCAATTTTGCAATTTTTACCCTCAGAAATCTTAATTGATAGTCAGCCCTGGGTATTAGAAGATAGCTTCCAAGTGGAGTTTGCGAAGAATAAAAAAATCTATATAAGTGATTTTGAAATAAGGAATAAACTACAAACATTAAGCGCTCGAGGTGTTTTATCAAAAGATTTTGACGATCAATTATCCATCGACTTTCAAAATGTAAGCTTGAATAGTTTCAATCAAATCTTAAAGAAATACAAAGTAAATATTCAAGGTATTTTAAATGCAAAAACCAAAATAAATGCAGCACTTAGTGAGAGTATTTTAATTTCAAACATCAACATAAGTAATCTAATTTATAATAAGGATTCGATTGGCGATTTACTATTCAATAGTACATGGGATCCAAAATCGGAACTGATCAATTTGAATGGCAGTATTTTCAACAAACGCCTGAAAACATTTGGGGTTGCGGGAACTATTAGCACATCAAAATCTAAAAACAATTTGAATATAGATGTCGTGATGAATGAAACTGAATTGTCAGTAATCGAACCATTCGTTAATGAATACGTTTCTAAAATCAGAGGAAAAGCAACAGCAGATTTAAAAGTGAGAGGTAGTTTAAATGAACCAGCAATCAATGGATATTTAACATTGAAAAATGCTGCTTTAAAAGTGAATTACTTAAATGCGGACCTTAAAGTTTCTGATCAAATTCGTTTATCAGAAAATAAAATATACTTGAACAATGTTCAAATTAAAGACGCGGAGGGAAACAAAGGAACTGTAAATGGATTAATATCTCATACTTATTTCGATAAATTTAATCTTGATGTTAAACTTCAAGCCAATAATTTACTTTGCTTAAATACCACCGCAAAAGACAATGAATTATACTATGGCAAGGCTTATGGTTCTGGAACATTTTCGTTTAAAGGTCCGATAGAAGATATTAAAATCGATATCAATGCCAAAACAGAATCTGGCACTAAATTCTATATTCCATTAGATGATGCGAGTGCCATCTCCAAACAAAATTATGTAAGATTCATCAGCACTGATACCCTTAAAAGTAAAAAAGAGGATTATAGAATAAATCTTTCTGGTATTAGCATGAATATGAATTTGCAGGTAGATGAAGAATCGGAAGTATTCTTAATAATGGATAAAACTTCAGGTGAAATCATCAAAGGAACAGGTAATGCTGCATTGAAATTAGCAATCAATTCTATAGGTACATTTGAGATGTACGGTACATATGAGATTGCTCAAGGTGAATACAATTTTATCCTTCAAAATTTAATCAGCAAAAAATTTAAAGTTGATAAAGGAGGAACTATCAGATGGAATGGCGACCCTCTGAAAGCAAAAATAAATTTCACAGCAGTATACGAAACTCGTCCGCAAATTTTGCCATTAATACTTTCTGCGAGCCCTAGTGATACCAATGCTTACAGCTCTACACAGCGTGTAAAAGCTGAATGTGTAATGAACCTTCGCAACGAATTAATGTCGCCCGATATTAGTTTCGGTTTAAGATTCCCAGAAGATCAAAACTTATCGACTAAAGTTGGGGGGTATTTAGCGAATTCAGACAATTTAAATAACCAAGTAGCAAGTTTACTTGTGTTCGGAAGATTTAGTAATACCAGTACTAATGGAACAAACTTTATTCCCACCACTGGATTTTTAACAGCGCAATTATCGAGTTTAGTTTCCACTAAAAATTTCGATTTGAATTTAGCGAATGGAGTTGGAGGTTCACTTAGATTATTTAACGACCGAGTTACGATTGATGGTTCAATTAACACTGCTGCAAACTCAACTACTACATCACAACAAACAACAAACGCCAGTGCAATAACAGGTGACGTAAATATTGATTATAAAATCAGTAAAGACGGACGATTCAGAGCCAAAGGCTTCCAAAGAAATGATAACAACTCCGATGTATTGAAACGAGGAACAAACCAACTAGAACAAGGTGTTGGAGTATTCTACCGAATAGAGTTTGATACTTTTGGAGAACTGATGAGGAAGATTTTCAAGAAAGAGTCCAAACCCTAAATTTTGAATTATGAATTATGAATTATGAATGCATTTTATCAACTTCAATAAACACTAATATATTATAGATTTAAAGTTTATAATTAATAATTTATAATTCAAGTTTTTACTTTCCTTTCAAAATCGCATGCCCCATTTTATCACGCTTAGTCATTAAGTAACTTTTGTTATGAACATTAGCGTCGATTTCGATTCCAATATTTTCTACAATTTCTAAACCGTATCCAACAATACCTGCACGTTTAGTAGGATTGTTCGACATTAATTTCATTTTCTTAATACCTAAATCGCGAATAATTTGAGCGCCAATACCATAATCACGTTGATCCATTTTGAAACCAAGTTTTAAGTTTGCTTCAACAGTATCAAAACCTTGCTCTTGCAAGCGGTAAGCTTTCAATTTATTAACTAGCCCGATTCCTCTACCTTCTTGGTTCATATAAATAATACAACCTTTTCCTTCTTTCTCAATCATCTCCATTGCTTTATGCAATTGAGGACCGCAGTCGCAACGGCAAGAACCAAAGATATCTCCTGTAACGCATGAAGAATGAACACGCACTAATACTGGTTCATCTTTTTCCCAGGTGCCTTTGATAATGGCTAAATGATTTTCGCCAGTATCCATTTGAGTATATGCAATCATATCGAAATCGCCCCATTCTGTAGGCAATTTCACCGTTACTTCTTTTCTAATTAAAGATTCGTGTTGTAAACGATATTCGATTAAATCCTTAATACAGATTAATTTCAAATCGAATTTTTTAGCGATGATTTCTAGATCTGGCAAACGAGCCATTTCTCCATCTTCACGAATAATTTCTACAATTAAACCAGCTTCTTCAAAACCAGATAAGCGCGCTAAATCAACAGCAGCTTCAGTATGACCTGCTCTTCTTAACACACCACCTTCTTTAGCCATTAATGGAAATATATGTCCTGGCCTGCCGAAATCCTCAGGCTTCATTTCAGGGTTGATAAGTGCTAAAACAGTTTTAGAACGATCGGATGCAGAAATACCCGTTGTGCAACCATGTCCTAATAAGTCGATAGAAATGGTAAAATTCGTTTCATGTGAAGCGGTATTTTTACCTACCATTAAATCTAAATTCAATTCCTCACAACGCTGTTCCGTAATTGGGGCACAGATTAAACCTTTCCCGTGTGTAGCCATGAAATTAATCATGTCGGGCGTAGCGTTTGCCGCTGCAGTAAGAAAATCGCCTTCATTCTCTCTATCTTCATCATCAACCACAATCACACATTTCCCTAGTTTGATGTCTTCGATAGCTTCTTCAATGGTATTAAATTTCATTTTATTGTATTTTTGAAACGGTTTGCCCTATTAATTCTGATAAGATTGAATTGCATTTATCCCATCCATAAGTATTAATAACAAATTCATATCCTTTGTTTGCCAAAGTTGAAGATTTTAATTCATCTTTCAATAAACTATCTATATGATTTGCAAATTCTTCTGGACTAGTACCCACTAGTATTTCTTCGTTTTTGCGGGCATTTAACGAACTATTTGCTAATTCTGATGTGATACACGGCAATAGCATAGCCATTGCCTCTAAAAGCTTATTTTGTAGACCAGTGCCTATTTGCATAGGAGCCACAAATACTTTGGATTGATTATAACAAGTTCTAATATCATCAACCCATCCACTTACTTCAATATTATTATTAGCGAGAGATTTAACCAAAGGATTTGGATTCGCGCCAGCGATAAGTAATTTGATATTTGGATATTTATTGATCAATAATGGAACAACTTTTTTCGCCAAGTAATTAGCCGCTTCAACATTAGGCGGATAATTCATATTCCCTGTAAAAAGAATATCGTACTTTTTAGTCATTTCGATACGCTTGAAAAACTCAGCATCAATCCCATTAGGAATAATTTTAATATTTCCTTTAGAAGGATGCAAAATGTATTCTCTGTCCTTTGTTGAAATGATAGAATGCTCATCAAAATAATCAAACACTTCAGCTTCGTATTTTTTCAAACGATTATATTCCATTCTGAAAATCCATTTCAAAAAGAAATATTGTTTAGGAATTCTGCGCTCTATTCCAATCGAAAAAGCGTCCATATAATCTAGGAGTTTCGGAATTGGTTTATGTATAACGTATTCTGAAGTACGAATAAGGTGAGAATAAATAAAGTCTGGTTGTACATCCTCGATAATTTTATCGAGTTGTTTTTGGCAAGTAGAATTATAAAAATAAGACACTTGAAAAGGTAATGAAGAAAAGAAACCAACAATTAATTGAAGAAGAACTTTCCATTTCGGAATGCTTAATACATGAAATTGATGGCAATGTTTTTTTACTTCGTCGATATTTTTTTGTTGAGCATTTTCAGTATCAACTGCACAAACAATTACTTCATGCTCTTTATTCAAATGTTTTATTTGATTAAAGATTCTAAGTTTATCACCTTTCTCCAATGGATAAGGCACTCTAGAAGTAATTATTAAAATCTTCATTACTTAGATGAAATTTCTTTAAAGAATGAAATGTATTTGCTCGTAACCGCCTTGTTCTCGTATTTAAGGTGAGCAAGCTTCACAGCATTTTGCTCAATTACTTTTCTTGCATTTTCATCAGCAAGATATTGTTGAATCAAATTAACCCATTCCATAGGTTCATCAGCAATAATCATATCCGTGCCGTTTGTATATTCAACCCCTTCTGCACCAACACTTGTACTTACTATACATTTTTGTGCAGCTAAGCCTTCAATAATTTTTACACGCATTCCTCCTCCTGATAATAAAGGAACAAGCATTAGCTGATAAGATTTTTTGAAAAGTTCGGCATCATCTACAAAGCCATGCACAAAAACATTTTCTTTCTGAAGATTCATCAACCATTCTGGAGTCGACTTTCCAGCTATATGAAATTCAATGCTAGGATTTTGGCGATGTAATTCATCCCAAACCTCATTGAAAAACCAATTTAAGCCTTCAATATTTGGAGCCCAATCTAAAGCCGATAAACTAAAAATAGTATTTGGCTTTTCAACTACATCATATATTTTATCGTATTTGCCCAACATCATTCCGACAGGAATAACAGAAATTGGAGATCTCACTCCCATTTCTACTAAGCGTTGTTTATCTTGTTCTGTAATGGCAGCAATACCTTCAGCTTTGTTGTAATATTTAGCTTCAAATATTTTCAAACGCTTAGATAAGCTTTTATAAAACCATTTTTTCAGAGGATTTTTTTCATTAAATGACAAACGCTCCCAAATTACATATTCAATGTTATGCGCACGAATTATAATTGGAGCATTACTGTATTTTTTTATTTCATCAATATAAAACGCAACGAAAGTTCCTTCTACTTGAATATAATCGTATTGATTTTTTTGTAAAAGCTCCTTTAATTTCATACTTACATCCGTAGAAATAAAACGCTCAACATTGTAAGGAATTTCTTTCGTTAGTAAATTAACAAGAAGTTTTATTGGAGAAATAGACGTATCAACAAACACATCGTACTGATTCACTAAATCAGACATAGCATTCGCAGGCTGACTATGTTTAGGAGTATTTATAGAAAGTAAGTCTATTTCACAGCCATTTTCTACAAGACCTTTCGTAATAGAATATATCCCAATTGCACCTCCATCCGTTGGAGGATAGGGTACGCGATATGTAAGCTGTAAAACTTTCATTAGACTAAGCAGTTCTGTACCGCAATTAACACACGTTCTGGTGATAAATCTTTCATACAAGATTCTCCGAACGTACATGTTCCGTTGAAATAACATTCACATGTTTTCGCTGGAGAAATAATTTCACCGCGACCGTACAATTCAAATTCGTATGGATTGAAAATATTATTCATAAGTACCATTTTCTTTTGCAAAGCAACAGAAATATGCATCGCCATGGTTACTTGCGTAACGATGACATCCATTTGGTACATTAAGTTTATAAATTTTGGAAGACTGAAATGACCAAGGTATGTAGCACCTGTTTCTTTCGATAATCTTTCGTTTTTCTCATGCTCTTGTTCACCACCTAATAGTACAGGTTCGTAGCCATTAGATTTCAATAAATTAATCAATGTAACCCAATGAGCATCTGGCCAAAGACGGGTAGTCCAACGATCGCCACATCCAGTATTCAAACCTATAAGCTTTGCATTCTTATTTAAATTCCACTGAAATCCTTTATCTTGATGATTATTGAAAACATATTCTTCACCTTGAAATTCCCAACCGACCATTTCGAAAATCTCTTTCACATAAGATTTTTGATTTTGTTTACTAACATCATCAAATAATCCAGTACTGAATTTGTGTTCAGCAAGCTTATTCATTGGGTAAGCATGGCCATCTTTCAGCGTATAACCAAATTTCTGATCAGCATTAATATCCAACGATAAAGCACAAGCATCTTTATCTTTATCTAAATTGAAAAGAATATCAAATTTTGTGTGTGTAACGTAAAGTACTGAAGCGAAATCGTATTTTAATATTTCTTCAATTTCAGTGTTTGGCAAAATTGAAGGAGTATGAGTTAACCAAGTGATTTTCGCATTAGGGTATTCCTTGCGAATTTTTCTGATTAAAGGAGTTGTACGAATTACATCGCCAATTGCGCCAAGTTTAATAATTAAGATTCTTTTGCTGATTGGTTGGTATGCTGGACAATCCTCGCAATGGTAACCAAATTGTTTATGGGGCTTACAAGGTAAATCACCTCTAAAATGCAAACAATCAAAATTGACTTTTAAGCCTCCTATTACTTCCATATTGGTATAAAAAAATTAACGATTTACGTAGCTGCTAAAATACTACTTTATTTAGATTTCTTCCCGAATAATTTCTTGAAAAAGTTGGTATAGACATCCAAATTCAACAATGCAGAATCGGAACTAGCCTTACGAGTAATAAAAATACCGATAGGCGTTAAAATAAAGCTCGCCATCCACATTCCTTGCCAAACCGGCACAACATCCTGCCTAGCCATCTTCTCGCCTGTTATAGAAAGGATATGAAAGAAGATAAAGAAGAATATTGAAATCACGATAGGCATACCCAATCCACCTTTACGGATAATCGCTCCAAGAGGAGCACCAATGAAGAAAAGGATCATACAAGCAAAAGGTAAAGTGAACTTACGATGTTCTTCGATTTCATGGCGTCGAATTTTCTCCTTCATATTATCGAGATCTGTTTTAGCAGATTCTGTATAGCTTGCAACATTTCGAATGGTGGAGAAAGCTCGACTATATATCATTGTGCGATCTTCTTGTTTAAAGTTTCGAATGATATTCGTATTGAGCTTAGCATTTTCAATCATCTTAACAGAAGAATCTAATTTGAAGCTTTTGTTCATAGAAGTATACAAAGCATAATTCTGATTAAAGAAAGCTTTATCACGAGTTAAACGTTCATTCAAAGAATCCTTGTAATATTTAAGTTGGCTAAGGTTCAACATCGTGTAATGATCTTTGAATAGATTTTCATCAGTACGATTTAATTGAAAGGTCGAAAGGTCGAATTTTACTTCATGTTCTTTAAACTTCACACGAGTTAATTGCTTTCTATTATTGATTGTACCAGGAACACCAGCTTCTTCATAGCTAATCCCGTTGTAAAGTTCTATTACTAGATATCGATCATTATCAGACTTTAGCATTTTACCGCTATCAGCCATAAGAACATTCATATTACCATTGTTGGCAGTATGGTTGTAGATAACGATATTTTTAAGTGCATTTTTCTCTTCATCTTTTTCAGCAACACGAATACTGTAACCATCTATACCATTATAAAATTCTCCGGCTTTAATTGCGAGAGAAGGTTTTTGATTACGAACATCCCACATGAGTGCACCCATTTTTAGATTTGCATATGGCATTACGATGTTCGAAAAGAAAAAGGCGCCGATACTAATAAAGAAAACGATAGTGATAAGAGGCATCATTATTCTTCGTAGAGAAATCCCAGAAGATTTAAGCGCAACTAATTCATAATGCTCACCAAGGTTTCCGAAGGTCATGATAGACGAAAGTAGAATTGCTAAAGGCAGAGCCATTGGTACAAGAGTAGAAGAGGCGTAAGCCATTAGTTCTAATACAACGTACCATTCCAAGCCTTTTCCTACAAGATCATCAATGTATTTAAAAAGGAATTGCATTAGTAAAATAAATAATGCAATAAAAAACGTAAGAATAAAAGGTCCGATAAACGAACCGATAATTAGTTTATGAACCTTTTTAATGGGGTATAAAAACATGTTAAGCTCCTAATACATGAATGAGGTCATCCACTTGATTATGCCATATCATTTTTTTGTCTTCTAATTCAGACTCTAAAGCAAAGTCGGTAACGGCTAACGCGACATCACCAGTAAGTTCATCTTGTAAGATTTCGAATTCAAGGAAAGTATTTTCATCTTCATCCCATTTGAATCTTACTAATTTATTTTCACGATTTGCCACCATTTTAGCACGGACAGTCTCATTATCCCAGATAAAGTGGTACGAACCGTCTTTGTATATAACGTCGTCGGCGAACCATTCTGCTAAACCATTTGGAGAGCTCAGGTAACTGAAAAGTATTTTAGGTGAGGACTTTAAGCCGAACTCCATCGTGATTTTCTGCTTATTTTTATCTTTCTTCTTCATTCAATCGTGCTTAATGTTAATAATATTTACAATGATTTTTTTAAAGAAAAACAATTTATTCTATATTTGCAAACCAATTAAAAACGGCGGGGTAGCTCAGATGGTTAGAGCGTAGGATTCATAACCCTAAGGTCGGCAGTTCGATTCTGCTCCCCGCTACAAAAAAGCACTACCAAAGTGCGATGAAAGCAACACGAAAGTGTTGCTTTTTTTGTTTAACACCTTATTTGGTCGTTCGTCATTCGGCGATCGTCATTCGTCATTCGTACCTCGACGTTCGTTCCTCGTCCTTCGTCCCTCGTCGTTCGTAATTAGAAAATGGTAGTTGGTAGCTGGTAACTAGTAGCTGGTATTTGGTACCTGGTATCTGGTCGTTAGAAATTAGAAAATAGGTATTGGCACATTGACTCATTGTCACATTGGCTAATTAGTAGTCTTGCGTCCCATGTCCCAAGTCTTGAGTCTAGGTATAAACAAAAAAAGCCCCGGCGTATTTCTACTCGGGGCTTTGTAATAAAAGTTGGCGATGACCTACTCTCCCACCTTTTACGGCAGTACCATCGGCGCTGAGGGGCTTAACTTCTCTGTTCGGAATGGGAAGAGGTGGACACCCTCGCAATAATCACCTAAAGATCTTGCGACTTGTTCAGTCTAATTTTTTTTTGATTGCTTAGCCTTGCGACTTATTGCAATCAATGACATTGTCTTGAAAGAAGTATGTTCCGGGGTATAAATCGTTTATGTTTCTACGTTTCTATCTGAAAGCTTTTGGGTAATTAGTACTACTCGACTTTGCTATTACTAGCTTTACATCTGTAGCCTATCAACGTCGTCATCTACAACATCCCTCATAGAAGTCTCATCTTGTGGTGAGTTTCGCACTTAGATGCTTTCAGCGCTTATCTCGTCCCAGCTTAGCTACTCTGCACTGCACCTGGCGGCACAACAGATACACCAGCGGCTGGTCCAACCCGGTCCTCTCGTACTAAGGTCAGGTCCACTCAAACTTCTTACGCCCACAACAGATAGGGACCGAACTGTCTCGCGACGTTCTGAACCCAGCTCGCGTGCCACTTTAATCGGCGAACAGCCGAACCCTTGGGACCTTCTCCAGCCCCAGGATGTGACGAGCCGACATCGAGGTGCCAAACCTCCCCGTCGATATGAGCTCTTGGGGGAGATCAGCCTGTTATCCCCAGCGTACCTTTTATCCTTTGAGCGATGGCCCTTCCATGCAGAACCACCGGATCACTATATCCTACTTTCGTACCTGATCGGCTTGTCGGCCTCACAGTCAAGCATGCTTATGCTATTGCACTCCTCGTACGGTTACCAAGCGTACTGAGCATACCTTTGAAAGCCTCCGTTACTCTTTTGGAGGCGACCACCCCAGTCAAACTACCCACCAAACAATGTCTCCCGCTTTGCGGGATTAGATTCCGAATACAAAAAGGGTGGTATTTCAACGTTGGCTAACTTACGCCTAGCGACGCAAGATCAAAGCCTCCCACCTATCCTACACATCTTGTATCCAAAATCAATGTTAAGCTATAGTGAAGGTGCATGGGGTCTTTCCGTCCCGTTGCGGGTAACCGGCGTCTTCACCGATACCACAATTTCACCGAGCTCATGGCTGAGACAGCGCCCAGATCGTTACACCATTCGTGCAGGTCGGAACTTACCCGACAAGGAATTTCGCTACCTTAGGACCGTTATAGTTACGGCCGCCGTTTACTGGGGCTTCGATTCAATGCTTCGCCTTGCGGCTGACATCCCCTCTTAACCTTCCAGCACCGGGCAGGTGTCAGGCCTTATACGTCATCTTTCGATTTTGCAAAGCCATGTGTTTTTGTTAAACAGTCGCCTGGGCCTTTTCACTGCGGCCAATGTTGCCATTGGCGCCCCTTCTCCCGAAGTTACAGGGCCATTTTGCCGAGTTCCTTAGCCATGAATCACTCGAGCACCTTAGGATTCTCTCCTCGACTACCTGTGTCGGTTTACGGTACGGGTTTCTAAAACCTAGAGCTTAGAAGATTTTCTTGGAAGTCTGTTTAGGAACACTATCCACTCATCCGAAGACTTGCGGTACTATCACCTTCGACATTCTGTGCGGATTTGCCTACACAAAATATATCTACTGGCTTTAACGAACTATTCCGTCAGTTCGCGGTTCTTTCACTACTCCGTCTCTCCATCGCAGTCTTAGAAAGTACTGGAATATTAACCAGTTGTCCATCGGATTCGCCCTTCGGCTACTCCTTAGGCCCCGACTAACCCTGATCCGATTAGCGTTGATCAGGAAACCTTAGTCTTTCGGTGGGCAGGTTTCTCGCCTGCCTTATCGTTACTTATGCCTACATTTGCTTTTCTAATCGCTCCAGCACTTCTGACGAAATACCTTCTCTGCTATTAGAATGCTCCTCTACCACTTGCATTACTGCAAATCCAAAGCTTCGGTATACTACTTGATGCCCGTTTATTATCCATGCCCGATCGCTCGACTAGTGAGCTGTTACGCACTCTTTAAATGAATGGCTGCTTCCAAGCCAACATCCTAGCTGTCTAGGCAATCGGACCTCGTTAGTTCAACTTAGTAGTAATTTGGGGACCTTAGCTGTTGGTCTGGGTTCTTTCCCTTTTGGCCTTGGACCTTAGCACCCAAGGCCTCACTCCAGTGTATATGTGGTCAGCATTCGGAGTTTATCAGGATTTGGTAGGATTTGACTCCCCCTAGTCCTATTAGTAGCTCTACCTCTGCCACACTCAACCACCAGGCTGTTCCTAAAAACATTTCGAGGAGTACGAGCTATTTCCCAGTTTGATTAGCCTTTCACCCCTACCCTCAGGTCATCCGGAAGCTTTTCAACGCTTATCGGTTCGGACCTCCATGACGTGTTACCGTCACTTCATCCTGCCCAAGGGTAGATCACAAGGTTTCGCGTCTACCTCCCCTGACTATGCGCCCTTTTCAGACTCGCTTTCGCTTCGGCTCCATGACTTAATCACTTAACCTTGCCAGAGAAGAGTAACTCGTAGGCTCATTATGCAAAAGGCACGCCGTCACAGCTCAAGGCTGCTCCGACCGCTTGTAAGCACACGGTTTCAGGTTCTATTTCACTCCCCTGTTCGGGGTTCTTTTCACCTTTCCCTCACGGTACTGGTTCACTATCGGTCTCTCAGTAGTATTTAGCCTTACCAGATGGTGCTGGTAGATTCCCACAAGGCGTCTCCGACCTCGCGGTACTCAGGATTCCAACCAAATGCATCTCTTTACGTTTACGGGACTGTCACCCTGTGTCGTGCTACTTCCCAATAGCTTCAACTTCATACTTGCATTATTTTGTCGGTCCTACAACCCCGGTATTGCCGTAACAATACCGGTTTGGGCTCTTACGCGTTCGCTCGCCACTACTTGCGTAATCACTATTGTTTTCTCTTCCTCTGCCTACTTAGATGTTTCAGTTCAGCAGGTTTGCGCTTTTGCACTATACCTTCAGTATAGTAGGTTTCCCCATTCGGATATCTGCGGATCACGTCCTATTTGCGAATCCCCGCAGCTTTTCGCAGCTTATCACGTCCTTCATCGCCTCTGAGAGCCAAGGCATCCCCCGTGTGCCCTTTCTTACTTTCTTTGATTTATACCCTCACGGGTTTATACTTCTTCCAAGATGTCAAAGAACGTTATGAATAACCATAGCTATTCATTCGCTAGTTTCGTGGACTCGAACCACCATGTACTCCTGTAGTAAACTTGTTTCTCACTATTATAATTATGAATTATAAATCATGAATTATGTTTTTAATTAATACCATCTGTATTAATTTCTAAATACTAAATTCTAAATTCTAATATCTATGTTATCCGAACACCATCTGTGTTCTTCTTATTTTTCTAAATACTAATATCTAAATACTAATATCTAATTTTAAAGTGGAGAATAACGGATTCGAACCGTTGACCCCCTGCGTGCAAGGCAGGTGCTCTAGCCAGCTGAGCTAATTCCCCATTTTTTTGTAGTCCCGTGCAGATTTGAACTGCAGACCCCTACATTATCAGTGTAGTGCTCTAACCAGGCTGAGCTACGGGACTAGGCCGAGCTTCAGTATCCTGATTCCAGTATACTGGCTCTTGCGAGCTCTCTTCGTAAAATCTCTTTGAATTTCTTTTTGATATGACTATGTGTATAGCAGGCGCCGGTCGTCTTTCTCTAGAAAGGAGGTATTCCAGCCGCACCTTCCGGTACGGCTACCTTGTTACGACTTAGCCCCAATTACCGGTTTTACCCTAGGCCGCTCCTTGCGGTGACAGACTTCAGGTTCCCCCAGCTTTCATGGCTTGACGGGCGGTGTGTACAAGGCCCGGGAACGTATTCACCGCATCATTGCTGATATGCGATTACTAGCGAATCCAACTTCATGGGGTCGAGTTGCAGACCCCAATCCGAACTGTGATCGGCTTTTTGAGATTTGCTTACTATTGCTAGCTTGCTGCCCTCTGTACCGACCATTGTAGCACGTGTGTAGCCCCGGACGTAAGGGCCATGATGACTTGACGTCGTCCCCTCCTTCCTCTCTACTTGCGTAGGCAGTCTGTTTAGAGTCCCCACCATTACGTGCTGGCAACTAAACATAGGGGTTGCGCTCGTTGCGGGACTTAACCCAACACCTCACGGCACGAGCTGACGACAGCCATGCAGCACCTAGTTTCGTGTCCTTGCGGACTGATACATTTCTGTATCATTCACTAACTTTCAAGCCCGGGTAAGGTTCCTCGCGTATCATCGAATTAAACCACATGCTCCTCCGCTTGTGCGGGCCCCCGTCAATTCCTTTGAGTTTCACCGTTGCCGGCGTACTCCCCAGGTGGATTACTTAACGCTTTCGCTTTGACGCTAACTGTATATCGCTAACATCGAGTAATCATCGTTTAGGGCGTGGACTACCAGGGTATCTAATCCTGTTTGATCCCCACGCTTTCGTGCCTCAGCGTCAGTTACAGTTTAGTGAGCTGCCTTCGCAATCGGTGTTCTGTGTCATATCTATGCATTTCACCGCTACATGACACATTCCGCCCACCTCATCTGTACTCAAGCACTGCAGTATCAATGGCAATTTTACAGTTAAGCTGCAAACTTTCACCACTGACTTACAACGCCGCCTACGCACCCTTTAAACCCAATAAATCCGGATAACGCTTGGATCCTCCGTATTACCGCGGCTGCTGGCACGGAGTTAGCCGATCCTTATTCTTTAGGTACCGTCAGCCTCGAACGCATCCGAGGGTTTCTTCCCTAACAAAAGCAGTTTACAATCCAGAGGACCGTCTTCCTGCACGCGGCATGGCTGGTTCAGACTTGCGTCCATTGACCAATATTCCTTACTGCTGCCTCCCGTAGGAGTCTGGTCCGTGTCTCAGTACCAGTGTGGGGGGTCATCCTCTCAGATCCCCTACCGATCGTCGCCTTGGTGTGCCGTTACCACACCAACTAGCTAATCGGACGCATGCCCATCTTCAACCCTGACGTTTGATAATCAAATGATGCCATTCAATTATGTTATGCGGTATTAATCTTCCTTTCGGAAGGCTATCCCCCAGTTGAAGGTAGGTTGCATACGTGTTACGCACCCGTGCGCCACTCTCACAGGGAGCAAGCTCCCTGATCCCGTTCGACTTGCATGTATTAGGCCTGCCGCTAGCGTTCATCCTGAGCCAGGATCAAACTCTCCGTTGTATAAAACTTTAAGTTTAATCTGTCTAAGATTATTTTATTTTTTTTGAATTTGACTTCTGGCATACATACACTCCACTATAAAAATAGTTCGGTGTTGCTGCCCGCTATACTACATAGTACATCTCAAAGAACTTCTATCAAACCTCGCGTCTGATCGTGTCGTTAGTCGTGGCCGCGATCCACTCGTTTCTGTTCACTAACATCTTTTATTTCACTCGCTATTGCTAGCTCCCGTTTAATACCCCTCGTTTGGGGACTGCAAAGGTAGAAATCTTTTTT